>Ga0207691_10000199_pt1 | contig 57652 bp, 52 predicted proteins | sample KBSM13metaG_FD_184327 | JGI IMG/M metagenome (GOLD analysis project Ga0207691, IMG submission 184327) | Miscanthus rhizosphere microbial communities from Kellogg Biological Station, Michigan, USA - KBS M1-3 metaG (SPAdes) (version 2) | ecosystem: Host-associated > Plants > Roots > Rhizosphere >...
CCAATGCACCGGACATCCGCGCCGACGAGGCAGCCGCCTGGGAGGAGGGCTACAAGGTCGTCAACGCCGACGTTGCCGCCGCGGTGTTGCGGACGATCGCCGACGAGTCAGAGCCGCTGGTGATGTTCCACGACTACCACCTCTACACGGCGCCGGGGATCGTCCGGGATGAGCGCCCCGACGCGTTTCTCCAGCACTTCGTCCACATCCCCTGGTCGCAGCCCGACAGCTGGCGGATCCTGCCGAAGCGGATTCGCGGCGCGATCTACGAGGGGATGCTGGCGAACGACATCATCGGCTTCCACACCCACGCCTACTGCATCAACTTCCTGCGCTGCTGCGACGAGCTGGTCGAGGAGGTCGAGGTCGACTTCAACAGCTGCGAGGTCCGCCACGCCGGTGGCCGGACGCTGGCCCGCGCCTATCCGCTGGGGATCGACGCCCAGCGCCTCCGGCGTGCCGCCGCCTCGCCCGAGGTCGCCGAAGCCGAGCGCGAGGTGCTCGAGCGGCGGCGGCAGCACCTGATCATCCGCGTCGACCGCGCCGACCTCTCGAAGAACGTGCTGCGCGGCTTCACCGCCTTCGACACCTTCCTCACCCAGCACCCGGAGTTCCGCGAAAAGGTCACCTTCATCGCCCACCTGCAGCCCTCGCGCCAGGACGTGCCCGAGTACGCCGAGTACCTGGAGCGGATCGAGGCGCTGGTCGCGGTCGTCAACCACCGCCACGGGACGACCGACTGGATGCCGATCGACCTGAAGATCTACGAGAACTTCCACGACGCGGTCGCCCGTTACAAGCACTTCGACCTGCTGATGGTCAACTCGCTCTTCGACGGGATGAACCTGGTCGCGAAGGAGGCGCCGGCGGTCAATACCCGGGACGGGGTGCTGATGCTCTCCGAGAACACCGGCTCCCACCAGGAGCTGATCGACCACGTGATCTCGGTCAACCCCTTCGACATCCAGGAGCAGGCCGACGCGATCCACCGGGCGCTGACGATGGAGCCCGAGCAGAAGCGCCGCTGGGCGGAGGGGCTGCGGGAGATCATCTTCTCCCGCAGCCCCGGCGACTGGGTGGACGACCAGCTGAAGGACATCGGCGCCGCTCGCTCGAGAGCCTGACGGGGGGAGAATCCGCCCTCGCCGCACCTTATGAAGAGGTGCGCGCTGTGCGAATTCGATGGGCCGGGATGTGGAAGGTGGCGGCGGTCGCCGTCGGTCTGCCGCTCGCCCTGCAGGCGCTGCCGGCGCTGCTGCGCCCGCCCGAGCCACCGCCCCTGGCCGCCGACGTCGGTCTGCCGCGCTTCGACCAGCGCGCCCGGGCGGCGGGTCCTGTCTCCGATCGGGGGCTCTCCCTACCGGGAGAGTCCTCCCGATCGTCGCCACCCGCCGCAGGAGGGCTGGCGATCAGCAGTAAGCCGCGGCCGCGAAGGCAGCGTCGCAGGAAGAAGCCGCCAGCGCCGACACCGCCTCCTCCCCAGCCGCCCGCTTCCTCGCCGCCGCCCGAAACCGTGCGGGCACCGGCTCCCGCCCCCGCCGCCCCTCCGGTGAGCGACGGATCGGAAGAGTTCGCACCGCGCTAGAGAGCCGAGCGGCCGGTCGCCGCCGGCATCCCGCCGCTATAGTCCTTCGCCGTTTTGTCGGCACCACGCGAATATGAGCTGGTCCTGATGCTGGACCCCCAACTCGACGCCCCCGCACGGGACGCGCTGGCGCAGGACGCCCGCGGGCAGATCGAGGCCAAAGGCAGCCTCCAGCACGAGAACGCCTGGGGCCTGCGGAAGATGGCCTACGAGATCAACCACCGCACCGAGGCGGACTACCGCTGGATGCGGTTCGAGGCGCCGAGCGACCTGCTCGACTCGCTCGACCACAACCTCAAGATCGCCGACGGCGTCCTCCGCTTCCGCATCTTCAAAGTCGATCCCGGCGCGCCTGTGACCGTGCCCCCCGCCGTCACCGCCGCCCCCGGGCCGCGCGAGCGCAGCGCCCAGGGAGCCCGCGAGGATCGCGGCGACTCCCCGGACGACTCCGACGAGTAACCGCTCGGCGCCCCGCTGTTTGCGGGAACGCCTCGCTCCAGGGGGGCGAGTAGAGCCGACTGCCTCCTTAGACTGGAATCCAGGCAAGCGAATCCGGAGGAGTGAGTGAATTGGCAGCTTCGAACGTAAACGTGGTCGTGATCACCGGGAACCTGACCCGGGATCCGGAGCTGCGTCATCTCGGCAGCGGAACCGCCGTCTGCAAGCTCCGCGTGGCGGTCAACAGCCGCCGCAAGGACGGGCAGACCGGCGAATGGGTGGACAAGCCCAACTACTTCGACGTCACCGTCTGGGGCGCGCAGGGCGAGAACTGCGCCAACTACCTGCAGAAGGGCCGGCCGGTGGCGGTCGAAGGTCGCCTCGACTGGCGTGAGTGGGAAGACCAGGGCGGCAACAAACGCCAGAGCGTCGAGATCATCGCCAACTCCGTCCAGTTCCTCGGCTCGCGCGACGGGTCAGGTGGCGGTGGCGGTGGCAATGGCAACGGCGGCGGCGGCTTCGCCCCGCCCCAGAGCGACGTCCCCGCCGACACGTCCGACTTCGGCGGCGCCCCGGCAGGCGCAGGTTCGGCCTCCGAAGACGACATTCCCTTCTAGGGCCCAACTAGAGCGGGACTCACAGGGCGCCGCATTGCGGCGCCCTGTACCATCTCGCGCCGATGGCCAGGACTGCTGAGACTTCTTCGCGGGGCGGCGGGCGGCGCGGCAGGCGCGGCGCCGACCGGGCGCGCCCGCGCAAATACACCCGGGTCAACTCCGAAGTCGTCGACTACAAGGACCTGAACCTGCTGCGGCGCTTCCTCTCGGACAAGGGGAAGACGCGCGGGCGCCGGGTCACCGGACTTTCCCGCCGCCACCAGCGCCAGCTGTCGGTGGCGGTGAAGCGGGCGCGCGAAATCGCCCTGCTTCCCTACGTCGGAGAGCGCTGATGGCGCAGGCGATCCTGCTGCAGGACGTCGAGCCCCTCGGCGAGCGTGGCCATGTCGTCGACGTCGCCCCCGGCTACCTGCGCAACTACCTGATCCCACGCAAGCTGGCGCAGCCGGCGACGGCCGGAGCGCTCGAGGAAGCGAAACGCCGGATGGAGACGGCGGAACGGGCCGCGAAAGCGCGGACGGAACGCGAAACGGAAGCCGCCGGCCTGCTCTCGAAGACCGTGCTGACGATCCACCAGCGCGCCGGCGAGGACGGCAAGCTGTTCGGCTCGGTCGGGCCGAAGGAGATCGTCGACGCGTTGCGCGAGGCCCGTGACCTGCGGATCGACAAAAAACAGGTCCAGCTCGAGCAGCCGCTGCGCGAAATCGGCACCTTCATGGTCGAGATCCAGCTCTCCGACGGCACCACGGCAGCCGTGAAGACGATCATCAGCGAGGAGAGGTAGTCCTTTTCCGTCGTCGCAGGTCCGGCTGGGTTCGCTCCGAGCGGGCGACGGTCGGGCTCGCAGCCGTGGCCATCGGCGCCGCCGGCACCGTGATCGTCGGCCAGTTCAGCCGCATGCTGGCGCGGCGGGCAAGCGAGGCCCACGATCCCGAAGCGCTGCTGGAATCGGCTCCCGCCGCCGCGGTCGACACCGTGGGGGTCGCGGTGCGCGGTTACGAAGAGGCGCCGCGCTACGAAACGGTCCTCTTCAACCTCCTCGCCGGGTTCCTCGGCTCGTTCGCCCTGGTGCGAATCTCGACCTGGGCGATCCGCGACGGTCGCGGCCCCTTCCGCAACGTCCGGGTCGGCGGCCGCCACATCCACCACTTCGTGCCCGGCATCCTCCTCGCATTCGGTTCGGGAACCGCCGCGCTCCTCAGCGACGACGACGAGCTCGAGCAGCGCCTGGCGATCCCGATGGGCGCCGGCTTCGGCCTCACCTTCGACGAGGCGGCGCTGCTGCTCGACCTGCGCGACGTCTACTGGAGCCGCGAAGGGCTGCTCAGCGTCCAGCTCAGCCTCGGCGCGACCGCGATCCTCAGCATCGCCATCCTCACCCTGCGGATGCTGCGCCGGGGCGAGCGGCGCCAGGAGCAGGAGGGCCTGATCCCTCCCGCCCATCACCACCAGCTCTCCTTCGGAACTGCCGCATAAAGCTCGCCGAAGCGTGAATTCTTTTTGACGGCTTTTGCACGGAAGAGCCGCGTGCCGCGGCAGCTCCTCTGGTTTGCTTGCAGGGCGCCCTGCAGCTCCCCGGTTCCGCCGCCCGGGCGCCTTTACTGAACCGATGCCGCAGCCGCCCACGACCCACGTCCCCCCGCAGAACATCGAGGCCGAGGAGTCGGTGCTCGGCGCGATGCTGGTCGCCGAGTCGACCCTGACGCGGGTGATCGACGAGGTGAAGCTGAACGCGGCCGACTTCTACCTCGACAAGCACCGGCTGATCTTCGAGGTCGTCCACGACCTCTACGCCGCCTCGCAGCCGGTCGACGAGCTCAGCGTCAGCGAGGCGCTGACCCAGCGCAACAAGGCCGACGAGGCCGGCGGTCGCCATTACGTCTCCGAGCTGGCGGCGAAAGTCCCGGCCGCCGCCAACGCCAAGCACTACGCCGAGATCGTCCAGCAGAACTCGCTGCTGCGGCGGCTGCTCGGGGCGGGTCAGGAAATCCAGGGGTGGGTCAACGAGCGCGACGGCGAGCCGCGCGAGCTCTCCGAGCGGGCCGAGAAACTGCTCTTCGAGGTCGCCCACAAAGAGCAGGCGAGCGACTTCAAACTGCTCTCCGAGATCCTCCACGACGAGGTCGACCGGCTGGAGAAGCTATCCACCGGCGAGACCGAGCTGACCGGCACGCCCTCCGGCTTCCGCGACGTCGACGCGATCACCGGCGGCTTCCAGCCGGGCAACCTGGTCATCGTCGCCGCCCGCCCGGCGATGGGCAAGAGCGCCCTCGTCGCCAACATCGCCGAGAACGTGGCGGTGAAGAAGCAGCAGCCGGTCGCCTTCTTCTCGCTCGAGATGTCCGAGGTCGAGCTGGCCCAGCGCTTCATCGCCTGCCGGGCGCGGATCTCAGGCGACAAGCTGCGCAAGGGCCAGGTCTCCAAGCGCGACTGGCCGAAAGTGCTGCGGGCCTGCAACGAGCTGGAAGAGGCGCCGCTCTGGTTCGACGACTCCTCCGACCTCGGCATCCTCGACCTGCGGGCGAAGGCGCGGCGGTTGCACGCCCAGGAACAGGACCGCGGCGGCCTTGGCCTGATCATCCTCGACTACATCCAGCTGATGCGCTCCGACGACCACCGCGCCAACCGGGTCGAGCAGGTGGGCCAGATCAGCCGCGGGCTGAAGATCCTCGCCCGTGAGCTGGAGGTGCCGGTGGTGGCGATCTCGCAGCTCTCGCGCGCGCCCGAGCAGCGGACGCCGCCGAAGCCGCAGCTCTCCGACCTGCGCGAGTCGGGACAGATCGAGCAGGACGCCGACGTCGTCGCCTTCCTCTACCGCGAGGACTACTACCGCGACCCCGACGAGGAGCCCGACGGCCTCGCCGACCTGATCATCGCCAAGCACAGGAACGGCCCGATCGGGACCAGGAAGCTGGTCTTCCTCGACCGCTATCCCAAATTCGCCGACCAGGCCCACCAGGAGCCGCCGATCGAGCAGCCCGCCGGCGAAGCGCCGCCCTTCGAGGACGCCGCCGCCGGCCCCGACTTCTGATGCCCGCGATCGCCCGCTCCGAGCCCTTCCGCGAGCAGGCCTGCCCGCTCGGCGTCTGCGACGGGTCGGGCTGGATCCTCGGCCCCGAAGACGTCGCCCGACCCTGCGAGTGCCGGCGCGAGCGGCTCAACCGCGGCCGCAGCCGCGGCGTCGCCTCGGCGATCCCCGCCCGCTACCGCGGGGTCTCGTTCGAGCGGCCGCCGATCTCGGACATGGCGCGGGACATGGAAAGCCGGCACGTGGTCCAGGCCGCCCGCAGCTACCTGGAGGAGCTGGACGAGAACCTCTCCGCCGGCAGGGGCCTCTGGTTCATGGGCGATACGGGCACCGGCAAGACGACGCTGGGGATGCTGATCGCGAAGGAGGCGCTGGCCGCGGGGAAGACGGTGGGCGTCTACTTCACGCCGAAACTGCTGACGCGGATCCGGCAGACCTACCAGGAAGCCGAGAACGAGGATGCCTACGGCCAGTTCTTCAACCGCGTCACCTCGGTCGACCTCCTCTACATCGACGACCTCGGCTCCGAGCGACACACCGACTGGGTCGTCGAGCAGCTCTACGCGGTGATCAACGAGCGTTACGAGAACCAGCTCCCGATGCTGGTGACGAGCAACGCCAGCGGCGACGTCGACCGGGGCCAGCGTCAACTCGAGGAGCAGATCGGCCGCCGCACCGTCTCCCGCTTGATCGAGATCTGCGGCGACCCGCTCCCCCTCTTCGGCGCCGACCGCAGGTTCCAGGCCCGCGCCAGCGGCTGACCGGCGCAACCCGTCCGCCGGGCCGGACCGTCACAATCTCCCGCGGCATGCCAGGAGTGGTCATAGTCGGAGCCCAGTGGGGCGACGAGGGCAAGGGGAAGGTGGTCGACCTCCTCGCCGAGCGCGCTACCACGATCGTCCGCTTCCAGGGGGGCAACAACGCCGGTCACACGATCGTCCGCGAGGGGGAGGAGTTCAAGTTCCACCTGATCCCGTCGGGGATCCTCCACCCGGAGAAGACCTCCGTGATCGGCAACGGCGTCGTCGTCGACCCCCGCGTCCTGCTCGGCGAGATCGACGGCCTGAAACGGTCCGGGGTCAGCGTCAACAACCTCCGGCTCTCCGCCAACGCCCACCTGATCATGCCCTACCACGTGCTGCTCGACACGGCGGGGGAGACGAAGCTCGGGAAGCTCTCGATCGGCACCACCCGGCGTGGGATCGGCCCCTGCTACGCCGACAAGGCGCTGCGGCTGGGGATTCGCGTCCAGGACCTGCTCGACGAGAAGATCCTGCGGACGAAGATCCGCGCCGCCCTGGAGCCGAAGCAGCAGGCCCTGCGCGAACTCTCGGTGCAGCGGCGCAAGCAGCTGAAGGAGGCCGGCGAGGAGGCGAAGGCGAGCGACATCGCGGTTGGGGTGCCGGACCCCCGTCTCGATCTGCACACGATGGTCGAGGAACACGTCAACTTCGGCCACCGGCTGGAGCCGCACATCGCCGACACCGCCCGCCTCTGCTGGGAGGCGCTCGACCGCGAGGAGACCGTGATCTTCGAGGGGGCGCAGGCCACCCTGCTCGACCTGGACCACGGCACCTATCCCTTCGTCACCTCCTCCAACCCGATCGCCGGCGCCGCCACCGTCGGCGCCGGCATCGGCCCCAGAGACATCGACGAGGTCTGGGGGATCGCCAAGGCCTACGCGACCAGGGTCGGCGCCGGGCCCTTCCCGACCGAGCTCTTCGACGAGGTCGGCGAGCAGATGCTGCAGAAGGGACACGAGTTCGGGACGACCACCGGGCGCCGCCGCCGCTGCGGCTGGATGGACCTGGTCGCCCTCCGCTACGCCGTTCGCCTCAACCGGATGGACGCTCTGGCGATCACCAAGCTCGACGTCCTCAGCGGCATCGGGCCGCTGCGGGTCGCCGTCCGCTACCGATCGAAGGAGGGGGCCGTGCTCGACACCTTCCCCTACCACCAGTCGATCCTCCACTCGGCGACACCGGAGTACGAGGAGCTGCCGGGCTTCGACCTCGACCTCGCCTCCTGCCGCAGCGCCGAGGACCTGCCGCGGGAGGCGCGCGACTACCTCGACTTCATCGCCGAGTTCGTCGGCGTGCCGGTTCGCCTCGTCGGGGTGGGGCCGGACCGCGAGCAGGCGATCTGGCTGGAAGCTTGAGCCGCGGCTACTTGGTCCGTTCGAGCGGGCTGGCGCTCTCCACCTTCCACCGGCCGTCTTCCTTCCTCATCGGCAGGATCCAGTCTTCTTCGGGCCCGTGCCATTGCGCATAGGCCCGGAGGCCCCTCATTCGCAGGCTGTCGATCGGGCCGGTCAAGGTGTTGCCGGAGGTTCCGGAAGCCTGAGACCCGAAGAAGGCGAGGGTTTGGGGGCAGGTCTTCGCCTTGCCTTCGGAGACTCGAAACGCATCGCTCATCAACGTACGGGCGTAAATGTGAGACAGATACTTACAGTCCTCGGCCCAGTCTTTGGCGACACGGGCCTTCATCCAGGCGTGGACCACTCTCGAAGCGGCTTCGCGCTCGGCCGGCGACGTCTCTTGACCGAAGAACTGGACGATGTTGTCCCCACCCGGGATGAGGAACTCACGGCTCGGTCCATGCACCCGTGGGTATAGGCGCCGCGGCTTACTTTCGGTATCGGTGCCGGTGCTCGAATCGTCGCCGCAGCCGATCGCCAAGATGACCAACGCGATCAACAATAGGCCCCCCGCAAGCCCCCCTAGCTTTCCCATGAAGTCATTTTAGGAAAAAAAATCCCTAGTAGTTGTCACCCTGCTCTACAGTCTGTCGGTGGCCTCCAGTAGACGCTCGACCAAGTTGAACGAGCGGCTGCCCCGGGGAAGACACGGTTTGCCAAGGGAGGCGGTGACCGAGTCCCAGCGCAACCGCATCCACCAGGCGATGATCGAAGTCGTGGCCACGCGCGGCTACCCGGAGACGCGGGTGGTCGACGTGATCGGCGTCGCCGGGGTTTCCCGAAAGACGTTCTATGAGCTCTTCGAGAGCAAGGAGGACTGTTTCCTCGCCGCCTACGACGTGCTGCTCGGAAACCTCCTCGTGGAGGCCACCGAGGCTTTCGAATCGAAGCCGGGCGCTTCTTGGGCCGAGCGAATCTCCGTCGGCCTCGAGACTCTGCTCGAACACCTCTCCCGCCATCCGGACGAGGCGCGGTTCGCGATCGTCGAGGTCCTGGCGGCTGGCCCGAAAGCCCTCGCCCGACGCGATGCCGCCCTGCGCCAGTTCACGGGCTTCCTCGAGGCCGGGCGTTCGGAGACCTCGGTCGAGCTGCCGGGGATAACGTCGCTCGCCGTCGCCGGCGGCGTCAACGAGCTTCTCTACAGCGAGATCCTCCACGGCGCCGTCGGGCGCCTTCCCAGCCGTCTCCCGGATCTGATGTTCTGGGTGACGCTGCCGTTTCTCGGAGCCGAGGGCGCTGCCGCCGAGCGGGAGCGGGTGCGGCGCGCGAAGCCGCGTTCCTAGCGACTCGGTTAAGCCGCTCCATTTCGGGAATGGACGGGTTTACGAAGAAGGGCAGGGTGGTAGTTTGACCCGCTGGAGAGACGTTCAAAGCAAGTGTTCCCACGGCATCGGACCCAGGACGGGCAGGCCTCAAAGGAGAGATATAGGGATATGCGCAAGTACCTGATGTTGTCGATGGCCCTCGCGGCCCTGATCGCCGTCAGCGTGGTGGGCATCGCCACCGGCGCCAACAAACCGGTGACGGTCGAAGCGGGCAATCTCGTATTCACCTTCAACGGCGGCTTCAGCCCAACCAAGCTGCCGAAGAACAAGTTTGCCCCGATCAGCCTCACGGCCTCCGGGAAAATCGCAACCAAGGACGGCACGCATCCGCCGGCGCTGAAGGAAACGATCGTCGAAACCGACAAGAACGGCGCCATCAACGTCAAAGGGATCAAAGTCTGCAAGTCGGGCCAGCTGCAGTCGCGCGATACCAAGGCAGCCGAAAAAGCCTGCAAGAAGTCGATCATCGGCACCGGTCAGACGACCGTCGAGGTCCAATTCCCGGAACAGAAACCGATCGACGTCGACAGTAAATTGCTGGTCCTGAACGGTGGCTTCAGCGGCGGCACGACGACCCTGTTCATCCACGCCTACTTCTCGGCGCCGGTGACCGGGGCGATCGTGACCACGCTGAAGATCAAGAAAGTCCACAACGGTCGCTACGGGATGAAAACCATCGCCACGATTCCGAAGATCGCCGGTGGCAGCGGCTCCGTGAAAACGTTCAGCCTGACGATCAACAAGAAAGGCGTCCTCACCGCCAAATGCCCGGACGGCAAGCTCCAGGCCAAGGCGACCGGGATCTTCTCCGACGGCACCAAGGCTTCGGCGACGATCATCCGGACCTGCACCGGGACCTGAGAGAGTCGACAGCTCAGACAGCTCACTGGAAAAGGCGGCCTTCGGGCCGCCTTTTCTGTGCCCCGATTCGGGTTGCGCTCCGGAGACCTCCGTAGTACAAATAGGAGCACTCGATTAAACGTAGTTGTCTAGATTGGCGGCGATGTTTTCGGGCAGCGATAGCTTGCCGACCGCGGTTCAAAGCGCGAAGGAACAAGATCTGAAGCCTCTGGCGGAGGAGAGCGCCGAAAAACTGGGACTCGACAGCCGCCAGCTGACGGAGTTGGAGAGCTACCTCCACGACGCCTGGTTCTTCGGGGTGCGCACCGGCCACACGGTGATGGTCGAGACGAAAATGGGCCAAACCGATCCGACGCCGGTGATCCTCGGCATGCAGGACGAGTTCCAGGAGCTGATGGAACGCTGCGCCGAGGCGCTCAACACCACCGTCGGCTCCACCATCCAAGCCTGGAACTACCTGGGCAGGGCGTGGATCGCCGGCGCCAGGTTCTGGGAAGTAGAGATCGCGGCCCGGATCATCGAAGCCCAGAGCGGCGGCTTCGACGGCGCCCTGCGGCGCTTTGAGGGAACCGGCTGAGCAGGTAGGCGCTCAGCTATCGCAGTCGCCCACGCCCAACGCTTCCGCTTCTTCTTCGGGCACCAGGAGGAGCGCCTGGAGGTTGTCCCGGGTTCCGAGAGGATTCGCCTCGATCTTCGCGGCCGCTTCTTCCCTCGTCCGAATGAACTTTTCGACTTGCTGCTCTTCGCCTTCCGGCAACCCGATGGCAGCGATCATCTCGGTCGTGCCCTGGTAGGTGTGGATCAGCTTGAGGATGTTGTTCGCCTGATACTGGTCAGTCGGCCTCTGCGCGTGGTGTTCGTAGTAGTCCCGGCTGATGTTCTGGATCAAGGTTTGGCGCGCCTGCTCGCCCTCGTTGCAGACCAGCCTGAGCTCTTGGAGATATTCCTCTTTGCTCAAAGAAGCATCGTCCCCGCCCCCGCAGCCGCTGACGGCCAGAATCGCGACCAGAATCGCTCCCTTACGCACAATTTCCCCCTGTAGATCCTGAGTAAAAAGCAGAGTTTAACCGATTTTCGCAACCGCGTCGGCGAAGTCCAATCAAAGAGGCCCCTCTCCCAGACGGGAGAGGGGCCTCGCCGCAAGAGCGACTGGAGCTCTATTTCGCGGTTACGGCAAAGGTGCCGATGGCGAAGTCCCCCGATTCGACGTTGAAGAAGAACGAGGCTCCGCTTTTGAACAGCTTGCGGAAGGGCCCGATGGGCGCGTACCCAACTCCCGCCAGGGTTTCTTCCTGGGAATAGACACACACGAAGCCGGCGGGTGCCGTCGGTTCCGCGGCAGTGCCCTGGCAGTTGGCCGGCGTCACGTTTTTGATGCCTTCTCCCGGGACGAACACCCGTTCCAGACCTTCGTCGTTGACGTAGGCCAGTTTTTCCGGAGCCGCGGGGAGCGGAATGCTGAACGAGAGCGGGACGATCGTCGTGGTGGCCGCGCTTCCCACGGCCCAGGCTCCGGTCTCGGTTTTCCCGACCGGCAGGGTTTCGGTGAAGCCGGTTTCGCCGTCTTCGCCCGGGATCCCCTGGATCCCCTGTTTACCTTGGTCCCCCTTGTCCCCCTTGTCCCCCTTGTCTCCTTTGGGGCCAGCGGGTCCCTGCGGGCCAGCGGGTCCCTGCGGGCCTTGTTTGCCGGCGAATTTCTTGGCGATCTTCTTGACCTGCTTTTCCTGCTGCGCGGTGAGACCGCCGGCGGCGAAGGCCGCCCCGGTCAGCGTGGCGACGAGCGCCACGATCGCCACGACCAGACCGGCCGTACCGAGTTTGTTTTGAATCCGAGAGATCATCTTTCCTCCGTGTTGATTGACAGTCCAGCCGTCGGGTCGGGATACCGACTGGTGGACGGGGCGTCCATGGATGGCAGGCAGAAGCGAATGCGTCGATTGCTGTCGGCCCCACGCCGTTTCTCCCCTCGTCCCCCTTCATTGCTCAGAAGGCGCGTCCCTGGCGCGCCAGACCCCGAAACTAGAGTACGTGTCCAACCATATCAAGGAACTCGATTGGTCGCCTGAAGTTGCGGTCATTGAGTACTTGACTATTCTAAAACCATGAAGCTGAGGCTGGTGACGCTGGGGCCGACTGGGACCTGCCACGAGCGGGCCGTGCGTCGCTACATGGCGTTTCAGGAGATCGACGACTTCGAGATCGAGTTCATCAGCGACTTCCTCGAGGGGCTGGAGCGGATCCGCGGGCAGCGGAACGCTTTCCTGATCCAATGCAGCGCCCACCCGAAGGTGCACGAGGTGACCGAGCGCTATTGGAAAGAGGTCTTCGTCGTCGACACCTTCATCTACCCGACCAAGCACCTGGTCGTGCTGACCCGGCGCGAGGTCGAGCAGCCGCGCTCCCTCGGCATCGTGCCCGCCACCAAGGGCTACGTCGATCTCACGGCGTGGGAGGAGGTGGTCGACGTCGTCTCGAAGCCGGTCGTGGGGGAAGAGCTCCTGGCCGGCCGCTACGACTCGGGCCTGACCCACATCGAGCACTTCGAAGAGCACGAAGACGATCTCCGCCTCGACCTCGACATCGGCGAAATCGACACGACTTGGCTGGTCTACGGAACCGAGAAGCGCTTCCGCGGCGAGGTCATCGGGATACCATCGCGTGACGTGCTGCTCGGCTCCCAGCCGGCGTCAGCGGCATAGGCCTGATCACACCCCACCCAATGGAAAGAGCCGCCCCGAAGGGCGGCTCTCCAACTGCTTGGTCTATGAGACCCGCAGTGTTTCTTATTGGACGACACCAAGCCCTGTGGGGCTTGTGACGGTGTAGGAACCCGTCCAGGTGCCATTGCCGAGAGCTGTGCAGTCGAGCGTGGCGCTGATGTCCATTGTCGCGTGTTTGGAGGTGTCCCCCGTCCCTGTGAGACGGCCAATGTCGGTGCCGGCACCGGTGTCGCAGTTAGCGGTGATGCCGAAGAATGTCGAGCGGACCTTGACCTGGGCTCCCGAGGAGCTGACTGTCCCGTCTGTGGTGCCATTGATCCAGCTGACCGAGAGGCTGCCATTGGCGATGACGTCGGTTGTATGGCTGCAGTTGCCGAAGTCCAATGTCGAGACCGGTCCACCAATAGGATTAGAGTTGGTTGCCGTGAAGGGACTTACGGTCGCACCATGAACGGTCGATTCGGTGCATGTGTCGGTCGTCGAGCCGAGTTCGTCTTTGAGGATGGCCGAGGTGCCCGGCTCCAGGCTCGCGGTGATTGTGACGGCGCTGTTTTTAGCCACGCCACCGACCTCCAGTGTGGTGGCCGACGCAGCGCTGGCACCAATCGCCATCAGGGCCATGGCCGCCACGGCGGCAAGACCCAGCATCTTCAGATACTTCATTTTCTTTTCTCCTTGTAGCCCCCTAGCGCCAAGCGCCGGGGATTGGGTATGGGCTATTCGTATCGGGTCCCTTACCAACAGGTCAAGAAGAATTTAGTGACAGGAATCGCGACCTCCCGCGGACGCGCGTACAGTGAAGCGTCGCTCAAAAAGGAGCGCCTCTTCGAACCGCTTGATTAATGAAACCGCAGCGTTGTCTTATGTCAGTGTCGGGACAGTAATGCGCGCCTAGCTCTTGGACTTACCGCACGGTGCGGCGATGCGGGGAGTGGTGTTCTGAAAGCGTCCGTTTTGCGCCTTCAGCCGGATCTCGGCCCTGCGGCCGATGAGACAGAGGTCTTCGCTGTTCTCGATCAGCCCTTTGGCGCCTCCAAAGAGGTTCATGGTGAACTTGGTGACAGGCGCGTCAGGAACGTGCAGGAAGCGGGTTCGCACCCTGCCATCGACCGAATCGATGTAGCCGACCAGCGTCACCCGCAGCGGGCCTCGCAGGTCGGCGACGATGTCGGGTAGTTCCCTCTCGCCGCCGTTGGAACGGAAGTACACCTTGCCTTTCAAGGGCTCTCCCAGGAGCGGCGTGACCGCGCTGACGGTGCCCAGGATTGATTTGCTGGGACACTGTTCAGCCGCGAACTGCACCCGGGTGCAGGGATTGCTGATGTGGGAGTTGTCGATGAACTGGCTGCCCGGTAAGAGCACCGTCGCCGCTTTGGTGTTTGCCTGGTTCGGCCTTTGGGTCAGGACGGCCCTGACCCCGGGGTTGCCGGTGCGCTTGGTGGCGCCTATGAAGGAAAGTTTCAGCTTTGGCGCATACACCAGCTTTCCACAGCCCGTGGCCTGGAAGCCGTCGCTGGGTTCGGCGACCCGCCCGTCGGTGGCGGTGACGGTCGCGGTGATCTTCTTCTCCGCGCAGCTGGTGGGGTTGATCGTGAAGTGGGGGCGGTCGACCTCGACGTGGAGGGTGCGGTAGGTGACGGGCACCCCTTCCAGCATCTGCGGCAGCGGATCGGTGCGGATCGTCGCCAGCGCGGTTTCGGGATCGACGAAGATGCCCGCCCGGTTGACGACGAGGCCGAGGTCGAAGGGCCCGGCCTGAGCGGGGACCACGGAGACGACGGAGTAAGGCGCGCCTTCATAAGGACCGGCCAGGTAGGCGGCCGTCGGGGCCTTGCCGGGCTGGGGGATCCAGAGTGGCGCTCCCCCGACTCCGGTGGCGGCGGCGAGGCTGCCGATCCTGCTTGCCGCGGGACAGGCTCCCGCGGCCGCGGCCGCGTCGTCGCAAAGCGGCACGCCCTTCAGCTTTGCGAGCAGCCCCTGCGGCAGGTGCAGCGCGATCGTTTGCGGGTTGGCTTCGCCGTCGGAGCGAGTGAGGGTGAAGACGAAGGGTGAGAACTTGCCGCCGGAGGGAACGAGGCCGCCGGCCTCGAGCCGGGGGGAGAACCCGCCCTTGCCGCAGCCCTGGGTCACCTGCATCGGGGTGTCCCCTTCGAGCGCCGGCTTGCCCGACCACGGCGTGAAGGCATAGTGGGTCAGATACGTCCCGCAAGCGGACGGCGTCGCCAACGGCGCGCGAGGGCCGCCGAAGACGTGGAGCTCGAGGCTGCTGAACGGCACCTGCGGCAGGCCGCCGAGCGAGTCGATCCCGTTGAAGAACGTGGTCAGCTGCCCGGTGACGAGGTTGGCCTCGATCTCCGCCGGCAGCTTCAGGTGCACGCCCTGCTCGTCGCTGACGACCCAGAAGCCGAAGAGACGCCCGGGCTCGGGGGTGCGCTGGTAGACCGCGCCGTGCAGCGTGTCTTCGAGCGTCGGGACCTCGATCTCGACAGCGCCGATCTTGGCCGCCTCCGGGCAGTGGGAGCGTTCGCTCTTGCCGTACCCGACCTGCTCGGCGCTGCATGACTCAAGCCCGTCGCCCGCTGCCGCGTTGATCGTGACGCCCTGCGGCAGCGTGACCCGAGCGCTCTTCATCGTCGAGGTGGCGAGGCCGTCGGGGGTTTCGTCCTGTGGGATCTGCAGCTCCGAGTCGAGGCCGCTCGGCGCCGCGGCTTCGGGGTTGGTCAGCGTCGCCGTGAAGATCGGGGTGAACACGAGGTTGCCGCAGCCGCTGACCTGCGGGAACGGCACGGTTTTCGTCGCGGGCAGGTCGGGGAGCTGGTAGCTGCGCGCGGTCACCTTCACCTGACGCTGCAGGCTGCAATCGGTCGGGTTGGAGAGGAACGGTGCTTCGGGGACGTGCGCTTCACGGCCCTCAGGAGGGCTTTCTCCCGTGATCGCCTCCTGCGGGGTGATCCGTTCTTTGTCGTGGTCGGGATCGGCCGGAACCCCCCAGAGCGTCGTCGTCGCCTCCGACAGGCCGGCGATCGAAGGGACCCCTTGGACGGTCGAGATGACGCTGTAGTCGGTCGGGTCGACGCGGACGTTGATGAAGGCGGGCCAACCGACGGCCATGAAGCCGAGGCGGGCGACGATGTCGCTGTCTTTCGGCGGCACCATGTTGTAGACGGGCTCGTTGTAGACGCCGGGGTGGGGCTGCAGGACCCGTACCTGGGTCATCCCCACCTGCGCGTCGACAGGGCATTTGCTGTCAGACGGCCCGTTGCCGAGCTGGTCGGGCGTGCAGCGCGGCACCCCTTGGGTGTTGCCGATCATCCCCGGCGGCAGCTTGATTTCGATGTCCCTGGGCAGGGCGTACGGCCGGTTGCCGTCGCGAGTCAATTTGACGCCGATCGTCATGTCCGCGTGGTAGCCGGCCTGTTTGTTCGAGAGCTCGGCAAAAGCGGCTTCGATGCCGAATTTCTCGAATTCGTCTTCCGCCGCCGTGGTGGTCGCCACCGGTACAGCCATCAGGGCCAGGGCAAAGGCGACGAGCGCAGCGAGCTTGTGACGGGCGCTGGTCATTTGCGGCCCCCCTTCCGGTCGGAGCCGGCTCTGCGGTGGCGGTGCTTCTTGACGCAGCGCACTTTGCCGGCGCGTTTCACCTTGCGCTTGCCCTTCCCGCAACGGCGGGGCTTGACGTTGTCGCCGGCCCCGTGGACAGGGGTCTGAGCGGCGGGCAGGGCCGGGGCCGGGGCCAGCTGGGGTCGGCACCCTTCGCCTTGGCAGTCGGCCTGCTTCGCCGGTTCTGGGAATCCTCCGCCGACGCGGGCGTCGTAGATGGACGGCGTTTCGTCCTGGTCCGCCGGCAGCAGGAGGTCGGCGCTGAGGAAGAAGACGTCGTCCCCGCTTGCGCTCACGGCCCAGAGGTAGTCGTTGCGCGAGCTGTGCCCGGAGGAGACCAGGTAGACGCACCCTCCTTCGCGGGTGCAGCTTCCGACCCCCTCGTCCTCCCACTCGTAGACGTCCTGCCTACCGTCGGTGTCCCCGGGCACCAGCGCTTCCTCTGACTGGAAGATGGCGCGGCGGCCGTCGGGCCGCAGGTTCTGTATCCAGGCCTGCGGATAGAAGAGGGCGAAGCCTTCCCTGTTTTCGGATTGCAGGGTCGCGTCGGCGGTCGCGGGGGCGCCGGTGGGGTTGCAGGAGAGGCAGTGAAGCCTGCCGCCGACCGAGTCGTAGCGGTAGACCTGCGCGTGGCCTTCCGGGTCGTATCCCGTCAGCGGCGCCCGTGACTGGAACAGCAGAACGCTTCCGTCGGGATTGGTGCGGGAGGGGTCGATCGCGAACTTGCCGGGCATGGGCTCGGAGGCGGCGTCGGTCCAAAGGCCGAGGCCGTCGACCTGCAGCGACGCACCCAACGCTCCTACGACGTCCCGTTCGGTAACGGTCCCTACGAAGCTGATTTTCCCTTCTTCCGAGCCGGCCGCCCCTTCCTCCGCGAGATAGAGGTTCTGTTTCCCGGCTTTGGCAGAAACCCCGTTGGGATTCGGTTCGGCGATGAGCTTGCTGGTGGAGATGAAGTAGGCGGCGCTGCCGTCGGCAGAGACGTTGACGGGGACCACGGAGCCGCTGCTGAAGGGCGTCCTCTCGCCGGTCAAGGCGTCGAAGCGCCAGAGCCTGCCGCCTTCGACGTAGAAGATACGGTTGCCCCCTTCGGCGACGCCGGCGTAGTCGACCCCTTCGCCTATCTCGAAGGTTTCGCTGTTGTCGTAGCGCAGGTAAAGCGTGTTGCCCAACGTGAACGCCACCCCCTTGCCGTCCAGAGAGAAGCCGAGCGGCAGCGTGTTGTCTCCCGCTTCAAGGGGGACGTTGCCGGGCAGAAGAGAGACGACGTGGACGGTCCCGTCGAGAGTGCGGTCATAAATGGCGCGAGTGCCTTTTTTGACGATTTTTCCTTCTTTTTCTTCTTCGACCGGCGGTGCGGCGTCGGGCTCGAGCTGGACCGCGGTGTCCGACGAGGCACCGCCGTAACCCGAGGCGAAGATGACGTGCTCGCCCCCCTCGCTGATCAGCAGACCCGCCGCGGCCGGGTCGGTGCCGATGCTGCCTTTACCGAGCAGCTCCGAGTGGCCGTCCGGGAAGCGCAGATAGCTCGTGCTGGTGCCTTCGATCACCGCCGAGCCCCCTCGCTCGGCGTGCCAGAAGGAATAGCTCTGGTCCGGCGAGGTGCCGCCGGGCATCACGGTGAGCGCTTCGGCACCGGTGGGGCCGATGTAGGCGGTGCCCCAGCCCGTCGGCCCGCGGCTCGAGATATAGGGATCGCCCAGGTAGGAGCCGGTCCCTCCGATTCCTGGGATCGAGCCGCCCTCGACGCGGAACGGCACCTTGTCCCCGGCGGGTGAGACCTGGGGGGTGGTGAAGTACCCCTCGTGGCCCGCCCCCAGCGGGGTTCGGCCGTTCATATCGGCGGGCGACACCAGCTCGTAGGCGCGACAGTCGGGAAGGAGGGCCGAAAAGCCGGTGCGGAGCATCTGGTTGCCGCAGGGAGTCGGCGACTCGATCGATGGGCTCGGGTAGGTGGAGAAGGTCCCTTCCACCTCATCCGAACCTTCATCGTTGCTGACGACGACTCGGAAGCGGTACGGGGTGCCCGCTTCCAGCCCTGCCACGGCCGCGGAGGCTTCGTCGTCGAGGTTCCCCGCCGGGATCTCTCCGCTTCCAGCCAGCGTGGCGGCGGACCACCCTTCCTGGTTGAAGCTTTCCTGGGTGGTGTATTCGAAGCTGTAGCTCGTAACAAGGCTGCCCGGATTGACGACCGCCTGAAATTCGGCTTCGCTCTCGGTGATGCCCGCCGCGACGATGGATTTAGCTTCCGGCGGGCCTTGGGTCGATTCGTAAAAAGCGAATGAATGACCGGTACCGACCTTGCCCGAGGGGACGTAGAGATAGCGTCCTTTGTCGCTCAGTTTCCCATTCGGGCTGAAGGGGCCGTTGTCGATCCCGATCCAGGCGCTCCGTTCGCCGAAGGGAACTTCGAAGCTGTGTTCGATGGTGTCGACGTAGGCGCCGTCGGCGGTGAACTCGTAGACGACGTTCGACTCGCCGTCGAGGACGAAGACGTTGCCGGTCCCTTCGTCCACCGCAACCGCGAGGCGACCGCCGAATTCACCCTCCGGCACCGCCGAGCCTTCGATCGAGCCGATTTTTTCGTATTCATCGGTGGGCGGGGTACCGACGATCTGGTCCAAGGCGAAGATGTCGATGCGATCGTTGAGCGCGCTCGCGTACAGCCGTTCCCGCGTCGCGTCGACGGCGACGCCGATGCCATAGGGCCAGATCGGCATCGAGGTGGTTCGCGCTATCGCATTGCCCGTGTCGGCCGAGGTGTACTCGATCAGCCCCGCGGCTCCGTAGTTGGCGAAGACGTGGTCGTTCGCGATGTTGACCGCAATGCCCGTGTAGTTGGACAGGGAAGACGTTCCAGGCTGCGTCAGAGTCGTGAAGGTTTCGGCGCCGTATTCGATATTGCCCACCTCGGGTTCGTAGGGGGCGACGGGCGGATAACGAAGAAGCTTCTTCAGGGGGGGCGCGTCTTCCCTCTGGGCGATGACGTAAAGGTTGCCTTTGCTGTCGACCGCTACGGACGTCGGGGCGGCGATTTTCAGCTCCGAGATAAAGACCCCGTCCGGATCGAAGATGTCGATCCGACCCTGGCTGCCGTCGGTGAGTTTCCCGAAGTTGCTGACGTAGACGTTGCCGTAGAAGTCGGTGGCGACCGCCTCGGGGACGGCGAAGGCTCCGGAGGGCGGATGGGTGCCTCCCGGACAGCCCGGATCTTCGACCGGGTCGAGCGGTTCGGCTTTGCCGGCACAGCCGCCGATCAGCGAGCGCAGCGCGTCGAGCTGGCGTTCCGGTTCCGCGGCCTTCGCCGAAAAGCTGTTGATGCCGGCGAGCGCCAGCAGCACCGCGGCAAGCATCAGCACCCTCATCGCACGCGCTCGCGCTGGCTGCGCCCAGCCCTCGATACCTCCGCGGCCGACAACGTCCCCCTGACTCATATCCCCCAGCCCTTCTCGTTCCCTAGACGTACTGAAGATGTACCCAGAGCGATGGAGGGTAATCCGCGCGCGAAAACCTGTCAAGCGGTCCCTCCCCCATCGCGAAGCCAAAAACCTTCTCCGCGCGAGAAAAACCCTTGTGTAAACTAGCACGCCTAAGCAACCGCGAAAGGGGCTCAGGGGAAACGATCGCGGCGAAGGGAGGGGGATGTCGACGAGTCAGGCGACTGGTGCGGCGAGCGCCGAGGGGAGGCAGCTCGGGGCCGCGTCGGTGGGGGAGATCCTGCGGCTGCTGAGCGGCGGCGCCGCCGGCGAGATTCTGCTTGCCCTCAGGCAAGGCCCTACACAAACCAAGGTCCTCACCCATCAGGTCAAGGGCTACACGGCGCGCACCATCTACCGGTACCTCGCCAGGCTGGCCGAACTCGGCACCCTCGACCGAAACGACGACCCTGGTGGCCCGGCCCGCGTGGTCCACGCGCTTACCGGCGATGCCGGCAGCGAGCTCGCCGAGCTGATCGACAGGTTTGCGGCCGCCTCGATGACCAGGGTCCGCTGCGGGCAGATCGACTCCCGGGAGTGGGCGTCGCTGGGTCTGCTGGCCGATCTCTGGGAGGCGGGCGTGGTCGAGGCGCTGAGCCACGGTCCCACATCGCCGACCGAGCTGACCCGGGGACTGCGCTGCTTGAGCTACCACCAGCTGATCCGGCGCGCCAGCCGCTTCGAGGCATCCGGCTTTTTCCGCGAGGCACCGCAGTTGCGCCGTCAGCGTCGGTGTTACGCCCTCACCCGCAAAGCCCGGTGCACGATGGGACTGGTGGTTGGCATCGGTCGCTGGCGGCACCGCCACCTGCCCAACGATCTGGACGCCGGTTTGACGGGCGCGGAGATGGCGACGGTGCTGCGGACGCTCCTGCCCTTGGCGAAGGTGTCGCGGCACCCCAACGAGATCATCAGCTTTCACGTCGAAGGTTCGGGAGAGGCCGGCCAGCTCCGGGTCGAAAGGGAGGGCGAAGAGGCCGCCTGGGCCATGGGCACGGTCGAGGAATGGGGGGGAGCGCTGCTCGACGGGGAGCTGTGCGTGGCAACGGAGGGCGATTCGACGCTGGTGCGCGAGTGCCTCGCGAGCCTCTATGAGGAGCTGTGGACTCCCGCTTGACCGCGCTCGAGCGCAGCGGACAACGTGGTCGCCGGACCGTAAGCGGGGATTAAGATCATGCGATGCAGCAGGAGAAGAAGCCGGCCAACTGGCGCGCCTGGTTGGTGGGGATTCTCATTGCCCTGGTCCTGATCGTCGCTCTGCAGAACTCGCAGGAGGTCAGCTTCGACGTCCTCTTCGCCAGCTTCAAGGCGCCGCTGATCGTCGTCATTCTGCTCGCCACGGCGATCGGCGCCCTGATCGGCTATGTCGCCCCGGTGGTGCGCCGGCACCGTCGCGAAGAGAGACAGCACAACGCCTGATCTTTTAAGCTTTCCTGTGCAATGGCAAAGCGCCGAGGGAGAGGGAGATGACCGTACTTCAGGAGGAGATTCCGCAGGACTGGTACGCGACGGCGTTCACCGGGATGAGCGCCGAAATGGCCTGGACCGAGCGCACCGAGTCGGAAATCAAGCGGGCGCTGACGATGCTGCGGCCGCAGGGGGGAGAGCGGATCCTCGACCTCGCATGCGGCACGGGTCGCCACTCGCTGGAGCTGGTGCGGCAGGGGTTCTCGGTGGTCGGTGTCGAGATCGGCGAGGAACTGGTGGAGATCGCTCGCAAGGACGCCGCGGAGCAGGGGCTCGAGGCCGAGTTCGTCCAGGGGGACCTGCGCGAGCTCGATTTCGAGAACGAGTTCGACCTCGTCCTCAACCTCAACGACGGCGCGGTCGGCTACTTCGAGACCGACGAGGAGAATCAGCGCACCTTCGAGGTGATCTCCCGGGCGCTGAAACCGGGCGGGCAGAACCTGATCCAGGTCCCGAACATCCTTTACGCCCGGGCCCGCCTGCCGCAGCGCTCCTGGATCCCCAGCGCCGGCATGGTCGAACTGGTCGAGCACCGCTGGAACAAGAAGAACAACTACATGGAAGGGGCGATGATCCCGCTCCGCTTCGGCGAGGTGCTCGAGAACCTCGACAAGCGGATTGAATTCCGCCAGCGTCTCTACGCGGTCGACGAGCTGCGCGAGATCTACGCCTCGGTCGGGATGGAGCTGGAGCGCGTCTTCCACGGCAACGGCCGGCCGAAGGAACCGACCGAGAGCCAGTTCGAGATCTTCGCCGCGGCGCGGAAGGGCTAAAGCTCAGCGACCGGTCGCGACAGCGACCGGCTCGCCGCGCTTGCGTCTGAGCATCCGCTCGTCGGCGGCGCGGATCAGGGACTCGGGGTCTTCGCCGTCCTCGGGGAAGACGGCCCAGCCGACCGAGACGCTGGGCGCCGGGGTGCCGGAGTCCGAGTAATGGGTGCCGATCGCGCTGCGGATCGCCTCGCCCATCAACCGGGCGCCCTCGCCGTGGGCACCGGGGGCGATGACGGCGAACTCGTCGCCGCCGACGCGGGCGAGAGTGTCGGTCGAACGGAGGATCGATTGCGCCCGCTCGGCGACCTGGCGCAGAACCGCGTCGCCGACCGGGTGGCCGTGATTGTCGTTGATCCCCTTGAGGTCGTCGAGGTCAAGTAGCAGCAGGGCCAGCGGGCCGCGGTGGGCGAGGGAGCCGCCGGCTCGCTGGGATCGATGCGAGATCTCCAGCTGCAGCGTCGCGTCGAACTGGCGCCGGTTGGCGATCCCGGTGAGAGCGTCGCGATAGGCGATGTCCCGCTGCCGCAGCTCCGCCGCCAGCAGACGTTGGCGCAATCCCACGAGCACCCAGGTGACCGAGAGGAAGGCGGCGACGAGGGCGACGTAGCGAGGCAGGAAGGCGTTCTCGATCGCGTCGGGGTCGTAGAGCAGCGGCGTGCCGGCGACGAGAATCAGCTCGAGCGCGAGCGGCCAGGCCCATTTGGCGGGGAAGAAGAAGGTGGCGTAGATCAGCAGGGGCACGAGAATGGGCTCGGCGAAGCTGACCGAGCCGCCGGTCAGGTAGATGCTGAGCCCGACCATCGCCGTGGTGAGCACCATGACGATGGCCAACATTCCCATCGAGGCGCGCTCCCAGGCCAGCCACCCCCAGAGCGAAGCCAACCCGTAGACGAGGAAGGCGCCGCCCAGCGCGAAGACCCATCCCATCGGGGCGTGCTCCGCCCCAGGGAGGTGGCAGCTGCCGAGCGCGACCAGGGACGCAAGGATCCAGAGAGCACCGGAGATCCGGCCCATCCGCGCCCTCTCCTCGGGCGCTTCCGCGAACGCCGGCATCGAAGAGAACGAGGGAGCACGCTCTTGCATACCCCCCTCATCGGCCGCGGCCGGCCTCCTTTTGAGCCTTGCTGGCTGTCGGCTAGCCGGCCTCGGAGAAGGCGGGCTCGCCCTCGCCCTCCTGCGGCACTGGCATCGCCCCCGGCTCCGGCGCCCGCAGCACGAAGACCGCGATCGCCGCCGCGATCGCCGCCAGGACGGCACCGATCAGGTAGGCGACATGGTAGCCGGAGTTGAGCGCGGCGGCGAAGCTCTCGCCGTCGTCGAGCAGGGAGTTGGTCCGCTCGGTGGCGAGCGTCGCCAGGACGGCCAGGCCGATCGAGCCGCCGACCTGCATGCTGGTGTTGACGAGACCCGAAGCGAGGCCGGCGTCCTCGGGGGTCGCCCCCGACATCGCCAGGGTCATGATCGCCGGGAAGGAGGTGCCGACGCCGACGCCGATCAACAGGAACGGCGGCAGCAGGTCGGTCAGGTAGTTGCCGTCGACCGGCGCGCGGGCGAAGAGGAGGAGGGCGACGACGACCAGGCAGACGCCCGGGATCAGGGTCGTGCGCGGGCCGAAGCGCATGATCAGCCTTTCCGAGAACCCAAGCGAGAGCGAGCCCATCACGATCGTCGTCGGCAGGAAGGCGAGGCCGACCTCGAGCGGGCTGTAGCGGAGCACCCGCTGCAGGTAGAGAGCACCGAGGAAGAACATCCCGAACATGCCGGCGACGAGCAGCGCCTGGAGGACGTTGGAGCCGGCGACGTTGCGCGAGCGGAAGAGCCGCAGCGGCATCAGCGGGTTGGCGATCCGGGCCTGGCGGCGGATGAAGACCGCGAGCAGGACCGCCGAGATCGCGCTGAGGGCAAGGGTGCGGGTGTCGCCCCAGCCCCACTTCTCGATCTGCAGGATCGTGAAGACGCCGAGCATCAGCGAGCTGGTCAGCAGCACCGCGCCGGGGAAGTCGGCGCCGGCGCTGAGGCCGATCCCGTCCGGGTTGGCGACCAGGCGCCTCGCCAGGTACGCGGTGGCGATCCCGATCGGCAGGTTGATGAAGAAGATCCAGTGCCAGCTGATCGCGTCGGTGAGGACGCCGCCAAGCAGCAGCCCGATCGAGCCGCCGGCCGAGGCGACGAAGCCGTAGACCCCGATCGCTTTCGCCTGCGCGGCCGGTTCCGGGAACATCGTCACGATCATCCCCAGGATCACCGCCGAGGCCAGGGCACCGCCGACCCCCTGGACGAAGCGGGCGCCGACCAGCATCTCCTGGTTCTGCGAGGCGGCGCAGAGGAGCGAGGCGGCGGTGAAGATCGTCAGGCCGAAGAGGAAGACGCGCCGCTGCCCGACCAGGTCGCCGATGCGGCCGGCGAGGAGCAGCAGCCCGCCGAAGGGGATCATGTAGGCGTTGATAACCCAGGCGAGGTTGTTCTGTGAGAAGCCGAGGTCGTCCTGGATCGAGGGCAGGGCGACGTTGACGATCGTCGCGTCGAGGACGATCATCAGCATCCCCGCGCAGAGGACGTAGAGGGCCAGCCAGCGGGTACGGTCGTGCTCGGTGGTATTCATGCAGGTGGGGACTCCTGGACTAGGGGAAGCTCATCGCCGTCTCGTCATCGACGTGGTCGGGGCGGCCAAATCGCCGGGAAGACGGCCACCGCGCGGCTGGGTTCGGCTGCGCGGTCGGGCCACCGAGAATAGCCATCCAGCGGCGCCAACTCGCTGACGAGGACGTTGATCGTGCCGTCGCGGCGCTCGAGGCGGCCGCGGGCGCGGATCAACGGGGCGGTGCGGACGAGGGGACGGTGGCGGTCGTAGACGGGAGGCGGGACGACGAGGTTGACCGAGCCCCGCTCGTCCTCGAGCAGCATGAAGGTGATGCCGTTGGCGGTCTCGGGCCGCTGGCGGGCGGTGACCATGCCGGCGATCTCGACCGTGGCGCCGTCGTCGATCCTGGCGAGGTCGGTGCTGCGGGCGAGCCAGGGGGCGAGATCGGGCCGCAGCAGCTTCAGCGGGTGCTTCCCGACCGTCAACCCGGTCGCGCGATAGTCGGCGATCAGCTTCCCCCACTCCCCCAGCGGCTGCAGCTCGGGCGGCGCGGGCGGCTCCATCGGCAGCGCCAGCTGGGTGCCGTTGCCGCCGATCTGACCGGCGGCGGTGACGCCGACCCGCCAGAGCGCCTCGCGCCGATCGCCCTCCGAGCCGGCGGGGATGCCGTCGAGGGCGCCGCCCCAGGCGAGCCGTTCCAGGCTCGGCAGGCCGGCGCCGGAGCGGGAGGCGAGCTCGGCGATTCCCCCGTAGGGCCCGCCGCGCTCGCGCTCTGAGACCAGCGCCTCCATCTCCTCCTTCTTCACCCCCTTCACGTAGCCCAGGCCGATCCGCACCACGAGGCCGCCACGCATGTCCCCCTCCTCGTGCGGTGTCTCGACGTGGCAGAGGACCCTGCTGCGGTTGGCGTCGGGTGGCGCCACCCGGATCCCCCGGCGCTGGGCCTCGTGGACGAGCGAGTCGGGCGGGTAGAAGCCCATCGGCTGCTCGTTCAGCAGCGAGCAGAGCAGCTCGGGGCCGTAGTGGACGCGCAGCCAGGCCGACTGGTAGGCGAGCAGGCCGAAGGCGGCCGAGTGGGCTTTGGGGAAACCGAAGCCCGAGAAGCCCTTGATCTGGTCCCAAACGCTTGCGGCGATCTCCTCGGCGACGCCGTTGGCGGCGGCGCCGGCGAGGAAGCGACGGTGGTGCTCGGCCATTGCCTCCTCGGAGCGCTTGCGGCTCATCGCCCGCCGCAATCCCTCCGCTTCGGAGGAGCTGAAGCCCGAGAGCGCCATCGCCACCTCGATCACCTGCTCCTGGAAGACGATCGTCCCCAGCGTCTCCTCCAGCACCGGCTCCAGCAGGGGGTGCTCGTAGGGGACCTCGTAGTCGGGGTTCTCGCGGAGGAGCTTCCGCCTCTCTATATAGGGGTGGATGGCGCCCCCCTGGATCGGGCCCGGCCGCACCAGCGCCACCTGGACGATCACGTCGTCGAGGTCGCGGGGTTGGGTCCGCGGCAGCATCTGCATCTGCGCCCGGCTCTCGATCTGGAAGACGCCGGTGGTCTCGGCGGCGCGGATCGATTCGAAGGTCTTCTCGTCGTCGAGCGGGATCCGCGAAAGGTCGAGCCGCTCGCCGCGGGCGCGGCCGATCTCCTCGACACAGCGCTCGACCGCCGAGAGCATCCCCAGCCCCAGCAGGTCGATCTTGAGGAAACCGGCGTCGGCGCAGGAGTCCTTGTCCCACTGCACCGTCTGCCGCCCCACCATCGCCGCCGGCACGATCGGGCAGACGTCGATCAGCGGCCGGGTCGAGATCACCATCCCGCCGGGGTGCTGGGAGGAGTGGCGGGGCAGGCCCATGATCTCCTCGGCGAGCGAGAGCAGCGCTCGCCAGCGCGGCTCCCGCGCCCGCTGCGGTCCCAGCGCGGCGACGAGGTCGCGCTCGACCTCGGCGACGCTCTCGTGGAAGCCGACCGTCTTCGCCACCCGGTCGATCTCCGCCGGCGGCAGCCCCAGCGCCTTGCCGAGGTCGCGGACGGCGCCGCGGGGGCGGTAGGTGGGGAAGGCGGCGACGAGGGCGGAGCGGTCGGCGCCGTAGCGTTCGTGCACGCGCGGGATCAGGACCTCGCGGATGTCGCGGGGGAAGTCGAGGTCGATGTCCGGCATCGAGGTCGTTTCCTCGTTGAGGAAGCGACCGGAGAAGAGGTTTGTCTCGACCGGGTCGACGTGGGAGAGGCCGGTCAGGTAGCAGACGATCGAGCTGACGCTGGAGCCCCTTCCGCGTCCCGGGGGCAGCACGGATCGCGCCGACTCCCTGCCGCGCACCTCGGCGGCGACCTCGCGCGCCAGCTCGAGCAGGTCGCGGTGGAGAAGGAAGAAGCCGGAGAGACCGAGCTTGCGGATCGTCGCCAGCTCCTCCTCGAGCCGCCACTGCGCCTCGAGCAGGCGGGGGCTGCCGGCATAGCGCTCGCCGAGGTGGTGGTTGCAGACGCGGGCAAGCTCGGCGTCGGCGCCGGGGTCCTCGCTGCCGGGATAGCGGTAGCCGAGCTGCTGGGTGAGGTCGAAGCGCAGCCGCTCGGCCAGGCGCTCGGTCTCGACCACGGCCTCCGGGTATCCGGCGAAGCGGGCGGCCATCGCCCCGGGGGAGGTGAGGGCGGAGGTGGAGTTGCCGCGGCGGTGGGGTTCGGACTCCTCCAGGGTCTCGCGGCGGCCGACCGCGACCAGCGCGTCCTGCAACGGCGCCCGGCGGCGATCGTGGGCGTGGACGTTGCCGGTGGCGACGCAGGCGACCCCGAGGCGCTCGGCGAGCAGGGCGAGCCAGCGGTTGCGCGCCCGGTCCCGCCGCCAGTAGGGCCGCTGTAACTCCACCCGAAACCGCTCCGGCCCGAAGATCGAAAGGAGACGACGAGCCAACTTCTCCCCCCCGGCGGTGTCTCCTCGTTCGAAAGCTCCCGCGACAGCCCCGTCCCGAGCGCAACCAGAGAGACAAACCAAGCCCTCCGCATGCTCCTCCACCTGCTCCAGCGTCGCCCAGGGCTGCGTCTGACTACGGGGTGTGTTGTCCCGCGTATGCGCATGAGCAGCGGTCAGCAACCTGCACAGATTCCGGTATCCAGCTTCGCTTTCGACCAGAAGAGTCAAGTGCACGTTCCTGCCGGGGGGTGGCGCGGATTTGGGGGACCATCCCGAGCAGCTACTGCAGCGCAGGGATGGTGGGACCAAATCGGCGACAGGACCCGCCGGCCCGACACGCATGGTCAACTCGGTTCCCGTGATCGGCCGAATCCCCAGTCCCTCACAGGCGTGGGCGAACTCCATCGAGCCCCAGACCCCATCGTGGTCGGTGAGAGTGAAGGCCGGATACCCCTGTGCCGCGGCAGCCGCCGCCAGCTCCGTCGGCGTCGAGGCGCCGTCGAGGAAGGAGAAGGCCGAGTGGGCGTGCAGCTCGACGTACATCGTCGCTATGCCCGCTGCCGGTACCAGCGCTGGGCGCGGGCGGCGCGGAAGACGGTGAGGGCGCGGCCGTCCTCCAGCGCCAGCTCGAAGTAATGCCGCCGCAGCGGCTTCGGCGTCCACCAGCGATCCTCGACCAGCCACTCCTCGCGAACGGCCTCGACCACGACCCCCTCGACCGTTGTCGGGGCGCCGCGCGCGTCGGTTCGGACCGCCACCCGCTGGGGGGCGTAGAGACGACGGAGGCCGGGCATCAGAGCTCTGGGTAAGGGGTGAGCATCGCCCAGCGCTCGGGCACCCGCGAGGAGGCATCGACCGGGAGGATCTTCAGCAGCGCCTCCGCGCCCTGCGTCGCCCGCACCTCGCGCACCGCCGCCCCGAGGCGGCGGCGGCGCGGCTCGTCGCCGCCGACCGCGAGCTCGAGCTGGTCGCGGGCGGGCGGGCCCAGCCCCAGCGCCCGCAGCCGCAGCGCCGTCGCCGGCCCCGGCAGCTCCTCCAGGCGCGGGGCGAGGACGTTGCGCAGGACCCGGGGCGCGGCGCTGGGCCGGCCGAGCCCCTGCTCGACGCTCCAGCTGCCGCCGGCGGCCAGCCGCGCCCCGAGGCGGAGTCCGAGCAGAGTCCTTCCCCGCCGCTGGGGCGTCGCCAGCAGGCGGTCGACGAGCAGCTCCAGCGCCCGGTCCAGCTGCCTGCCCGCGGTTCCCTCCGGCAACTCGATCTCCTCGCCCAGCTCCTCATGAGGAGCGCGGGGTCGCAACGGCTCCTCTTCGCCGCGGCCGAGGCGCAGCGCTCGCAGGCCGAGCAGCCCGAAGCGGTCGGCAACCTGGTCGGCGCCGAGGTCGGTGAGCGCCCTCACGGTCTCGATCCCGAGGCGTTCGAGCGCCTCGACAAGATCCTCCGCCTCGCGCCCGTCGACCCCCAGCCGCGTCCTCAGCGCCGCCACCGGAACGGGTCGCGGCCAGTCGCCGGCGGCGAGGAAGGCGGCGAAACGGGTGGGGGCGGTGCCGATCGCCTTTCCTTTGCCCAAAGCCCGGCGGACCGCCGCCAGGACCCCGGCCGACGACCCTCCGTGGAGACCGCGCAAACCGTCGAGCGCGAAGAACGCCTCCCCCGGCCGCTCTGACTCGACGCCGGCCCCGAGCGCCTCCAGCGCCCGCACCATCGACTCCGTCGCCTCCGCTGCCGCGACCGGGTCCTGAAGATCAGCGCGCCCGGGCCAAGGCCCCCCGGCATGGCCCGGGCGCGGCGGAGTCGCCAAACGCTTGTCGATGACGCAGGCGATCTCCATGCGAACGTATGTTCGCGGCGATTTCGAGGATTTCAAGGCTCGCTTGAGCCGAACTGCAAGCTTCTTAATCTTTCGAGAGCCGCTCAGCCTTCGCGACCGACCTCGGCCGCCTTGGCGCTGCCGAGGTACGGCGTCAACGTGAACTCGACCAGGTCGGGGAGCAGCGACTCGAGCTCCTCGGTGCGGTCGGCGAAGATGCGACGGGAGATCAGCGAGACCATGCCGCCGACGAGAGCCTCCTCGGTGGTGGGAGAAAGACCGGCCAGGACCTCGGGCGAGCGGCCCTCGCGGCCGGCGGAGAAGTAAGGCACGAGGCCTTGGATCGCGGCGTCGTAGCGCTCGACGACCACCGGTCCGGCGACCAGCGCCTCGACCATGCTGAGCCGAGCGAGATGGGGCTCGGCGACGAGGAACTCGAGCATCGCCGCGATCCCGGCGCGCACCGCCCGCGGCCACTCCTCCTCCTGGTCGAAAGCGTCCCCGACTCGCTGGCGCAACTCGCTCATCACCGTGTCGTAGGCCGCGACGAAGCACTCGTCCTTGCTGTTGAAGTGCTCGTAGAAGGTGCGCCTGGAAACCGCCGCGTGCCGGGTGATGTGAGCGATCGTCGTTCCGGCGTAGCCGTTTTCGGCGACCGCCTCGGCGAGGCCGGCGATCAGCCGCTCCCGCTGGTTGTGACTGACGAACTCACGCGGAAGGCCATGTCGCCCAGGAGGAAGCCTGGCCAACTCGGGCGGGTACTCGGGTGAATCCACTGACTGGTTGACGGGATCTCTCAAGAGAACCGACGATACCGATCCAGACAAGGGGATCCCATTTTGGCTAACTGGCCAGTTTGTTGACTTCACGCTTCACTCCGACTCTGCTTCGACCCCTGCGTCGCGACTCTCGGCGACCTCGCGAGCTCTCTCCGACCCCAGGTACGGAGTCAGTGAGAATTCAACCAGTTCCGGAAGCAGGGCGGGGACGGAGCCTGCCTCGGAGACGGCGAGCCGCTGGTAGACGATCCAAAACACCCCGCCGATGATCGCTTCCTCCAGTGTCTCCGGTAGATCCGACCCATGAGGGGAGACATCCCGTCCAAGTCGAAAGAGGGAGACGAAGGTTTGCTGCGACTCCTCGTAGTGCTTGACCGCGGCCGGGCCGGCCGAGAGCGCCTCGACCATGCAGGTGCGGGCCAGGTCCGGCTCGTCGGCGACGTAGTCGAGGAAGGCGGTGAGGCCGGCGCGCACCCGCTGCGGCCAGCTCTCCGGCTCTCCGGCCGTGGCGACGACCCGCTCCAGAGCTGATGACATCGCGTACTCCTGGACCGCTAGGAAGCAGTCCTCCTTGGAGCGAAAGTTTTCGTAGAAGGTGTTGCGGGCGATCGCGGCGCGCTTGACGATGTCTGCGACCGTGACCCCGCGATAGCCCTTCTCGGAGGTCTCGATGGCGAGGGCGCTGATGATCCGCAGCCGCTGGTGCTGAATGATGAACTCGCGCGAGAGCTGCTGCCGTCCAGGAAGTGGACGGGTTGTTGAGTCAGAAGCCACGAACGAAACAGTACCGGAGTCGGATCTGGGCGTTGCGGAAGTCTCGAAATGGATACCGTTTAGGTACCGAAAAACAGACAGGCCGTTTTATCAATCTAATTCGATCGGGCGGGGACTTTGAGCGGAAAGCGCCAACGCATTCTCAGAGGGATGCTCCAAGCAGTAGGAAAGCAAGGGTACGAGCAGACCACGATTCAGGATGCGATCGCCCAGGTGGGTCTCTACCGACAGGCCTTCTACGACAACTTCGAGGACAAGGAAGATTGCTACCTGCAGGCTCTCGACGCGGGCTCCGCCTGGATCGAGCTGGCGATGCGCGAGGCGGTGGGTGAAGAGACGAGCTGGCGAGGACAGCTCCGCGGCGCCCTCGGCGGGCTTCTCACCTTTCTCGATGAGCAGCCGGCGATCGGCCGGGCACTGTTGGTCGAGGTCCACGCGGCGGGGAAGCGCGCGGTCGCCAAACGAACAGAGGCGATGGAGCGGGCAGCGCGGGCGGTGGACCGAGCGCGGGAGGAAAGCGATGCGGCGGCCCCGGCGATCTCAGCCGAGGCGGTGGTCGCCGGCATCCTCGCGGTGCTCCACAGCCGGCTCTCCAAGCGGCCGAGCGAGAGTTTCATCCGCCTGCTTCCGGAGTTGATCTACCTCGCGGTGCTCCCCTACTTCGGGGCTGAGGCCGCCGCCGCCGAGATGCGAGCCGAGCCGGCCTGAAGGCCTAGACGCCGGCGCCGTGCCGGCCTTCGCCGCTGGCGAATCGGGCGGCGCCGCGCGCCGCGACCTCGAGCACCTCGCGCCCAAGCCGGTGCTCCAGCTCGAGGCCCTCGGCAAGCGGAAGGCCGGAGCCGGCGACCGCCGCGCGGCGGTCGCTGAGCATCGTCTCCTGGGGGAAGCCCGCCAACCGCTCCGCCAGCTCGAGCGACCGCTCCAGGTGTCGCCCCGGCTCGACCACCTCGGTGACGAGGCCGATCCGCCGCGCCTCCTCCGCCTCGACCGCCCTGCCGGTGAGGATCAGGTCCAGCGCCCGCCCCATCCCGATCAGGCGCGGCAACCGCTGCGTGCCGCCGTCGATCAGGGGCACGCCCCAGCGCCGCTCGAAACAGCCGAAGGTCGCGTCGGAGGTCGCGATCCGCAGGTCGCACCAGAGCGCCAGCTCGAGCCCGCCGGCGACGCACCAACCTTCGACCGCCGCGATCGTCGGCTTCGAAGGGGTGAGGCGCGTGAAGCCCATCGGGCCGGCGGGGTGGTCGACGTCGAGGTCGACGGCCTTCAGATCGGCGCCGGCGCAGAAGACCCCGCCCGCACCGGTGAGGACCAGGGCCCGCGCTTCCGCGTCGGCCTCGAAGCGCTCGAGACCCCGGCGCAGCGCCGCCGCCGTGGCGGCGTCGACGGCGTTGCGGCGATCGGGGCGGTCGATCGTCAGCACCGCGGCCGCCCCCCGCCGCTCGTAGCGCACCTGCTCGCCGCTCATCGGCAGATCGTCCCACAGGCGCCGGAGGCGCTGCGTATGAAGGAGGGAGCGGGCGGGCTAGTCGCGGCGCGGCTCACGGGGTTCGCTGCGACGCCCAGCTCCCAGATAGTGCGCCCCGGTCGCCAGCCTGGGAGGGGCAGGTCTCCCAGCGCCAGCCGCAACGGTAGGAGCCGGCGCGGACGAGAAACGGTCGCACGAAAAACGACCGGGGGTGACGCTCGGGGCCTGCCTCGCGCGTAGCCTTCGCGCTCAGAAGCTCGTGGCGCCACCTTCGAGACCCCGCTCCTGCTTGGCTTCCGCCGGAACCGGTCTCTCCCAGTCGCAGAGCGAACCTAGCCGAGCGGTGGCGACGGCGCTAGGGGTCGGCGCCGGGCGTTTCCGCAAACAAGGGGATAAAGGAGGCTTTCGGGGGGCGCCCGGCGAGCTGGGTCTCGGCGGCTTCGCCCGCGCCGGGCGTCGAGCTGTTGGGGATCGCGCACGCGTCAAGTCCTGAACCGATCGCGGGCGGCTACCCTCAGCGGGTGCGGATCGACGAAATCATCGCTGAGCAGGGGCCGACCTTCTCGATCGAGTTCTTCCCGCCGAAGACGGCGGAGGCGACCGAGCAGCTCTACGCGACGGCGCGCGAGCTGCGAGCGCTCGAGCCCGACTTCGTCTCGGTCACCTACGGCGCCGGCGGGTCTACCCGCGACGGGACCGTGGAGATCACCAAGGCGCTGAAGGATGAGGTCGGGTTCGAGACGATGGCCCACCTCAGTTGCGTCGGCGAGACCACCGAGGGGCTGGCGACGACGCTCGACCGGATCGCGGCGGCCGGGATCGAGAACGTCTTCGCGCTCCGGGGCGATCCGCCCCGCGGCCAGGAGGACTTCGTCCAGCCCGAGGGCGGGCTCGGCAGCGCGGCAGAGCTGGCAGCCTTCATCTCCGCCGGCTGGGAGTTCGGGATCGGCGGCGCCTGCTTCCCGGAGGTGCACCCGGAGGCGCCCGACCTCGAGACCGACCTGCGCTACCTGAAGACCAAGGTCGACTCCGGCGCCGGCTTCCTGATCACCCAGCTCTTCTTCGACAACCAGGTTTATTTCGACTTCGTGCAGGCGGCGCGGGAGGCGGGGATCGAGGTGCCGATCCTGGCCGGGGTCATCCCGGTCGCCAGCTTCGCCCAGACGAAGCGGATCTGCGACCTTTGCGACGCGACGATCCCGCCGCGGCTGGAAGCCGCGTTCGCGGCTGCGAACGGCGATCCGGAGCGGGAGTTCGAGCTGGGAGTCGCCTACGCCGCGCAGCAGTGCGCGGAGCTGTTGATCGCCGGCGCGCCCGGCATCCACTTCTACGCGCTCAACCGCGCTGCCGCCACCGGCGCGGTGCTTGGGGCTCTGCGCGCATCCCGGCCATGGGAGCGCGCTCACGCCGAGAAGGCAAAGTTGGAGAATATTTGAATAGGATTGAGCAATGGCTCAGGGGGTAGGCAGGGGGATTGCTCTTTTGCTGGTGGTTGCGGCGGCGCTCGCGATGCTCGCGGGCTGTGGCGGCGACAGCGGCGGCTCCGCTCACGTCAGCGAAGAGTCGGGCTCGACCAACGGGCTCCCCCTGGACGAACGCGAGGGCACTCCGCCGCCCCCGTCGAAGGGCGGCGACGTCGAAGCTTTGGCGGAGAAGGCCGAGTGCTCGTACTTCTCGACGCTCGATGACGAGGGAGACGAAGAGGTCGCGCCGGGAACGGCCGTCCAATACGAAGCCTCGGTCCCAACCTCGGGACCGCACGTCGAACCACCCCATCAGCAGGCCGACGGCGCCTATCTGTTGATGCCGGAGCCAATCGATTTCGTTGCTTCGCTCGATCACGGCCGAGTCGCGATTCAGTATTCGCCAGGCCTCGACGAAGCCGCGCAATTGCGGCTGAAGGGCCTCTACGACACGATGTACGGGGGGACGCTGCTGTTCCCGAACGAAGAAATGCGTTTCACCGTCGCGGCAACCGCATGGGCCACGATGATCGGCTGCACGACCTGGCAAGGGAACCTCACGATCGAAGCCGTTCGCGCATTCGCCGCGGCAAAATGGGGTCAGCGCGGAAGCGCGTCCCTGAACGACTTTCCCGTCTCCGGTCCGACCCCCAAAGAACCCGCCGAACCAAGCTCGAGCTGAAACGGTGGGGTCCCGGCGAGCCGACACCGCGAAGGGCAAGTGGGCACAATAGGCTCAACCGATGGGTAAGGGAGAGCGCGAAAGAGAGCGGCTTCGCCAGGAGCGGATCGAAGCCGAAGAGCGCGACGCTCGCAGCGGCAACAACCGCCTGATCGTCACTTACGCGATCGCCTCCACGGTCGTGCTCGCCGTCGCGGTCCTGATCTTCGTCCTCGTCAGCGGCGGTGGTGGCGGAGACAGCGAGAGCGGCGGCGCCCACATCAACGTCAACCAGGAAATGGGCAACACCAACGGGATTCAGCCCGACGACCGGGCGGGCGTCGTGCCGGCGCGGACCAAGGTCTTCGATCTCGATCAGGCAGCCGATGAAGCGGGCTGCGTGGTCGAACTGAAGCTGAAGGACGAGGGGCACACGCACCTTCCGAAGAGCTCGCCCGAACCCAACTACGAAACCAACCCACCGACCTCGGGCAATCACGTCGAACCGCCCTACCAGCAGGCGGACGGCGCCTACAGCAAGGAACCGAAACAGCTCGACGTCATCCACTCGCTCGAGCACGGCAGGATGGCGATCGAGTACTCGCCGGACCTGCCGGAAAAGTCCCAGCTTGAGCTGAAGGGGCTCTACGACACGATGTACGGCGCTGCGCTGCTCTTCCCCAACGGCAAGATGCCCTATGAGGTGGCAGCGGTCACCTGGACCAACCTGCTCGGCTGCAAGACGTACAAAGGCGCGGTCACCCTGGACGCGATCCGCGCCTTCGGCCGGGAAACCTGGGGCAAGTACGGCGGCGAGCCGGTGGAAGCCTTCACCTTCACCGGGCCGACCCCGGCCAAACCGGACGAACCGGCCAGCAGCGAATAGCGCTCAGGCGCGGTAGGCGGGGAAAAAGCCGTCCCCCGGTCGGCCGGCGCTGAGCTTGGCGTAGGCGCGCTCGTCGCAGACCAGCTCGGAGGTGAGCCAAGCCTGCCGGCGGTTGGCGAAGCCGCGCTTGAACTCCTCGAGGGCGTCGCCGGGCGAGACGCCGCCGCCGAGGTTGAGCGGCAGGCCGAGCTCGGCGGCGTGCTCGACGAGGCGGGTGACGACGTTCTTCATCGGCGCCGCGCGGAGGTGTGAGTCTGCGCTGCCGCTGAGGTAGTAGTGGAGGTGGCCATCGCTTGCGACGGCGATCGAGGCGGCGGCGAGGTCGCCGCCCGGTCCGGTGGCGAGGACGAGCCAGCTGCGGTCGGCTTCGAGGATCCGCTCGAAGTAGGCCGCCCCGAAGAAGTAGTGCGGAGCCGCACCGGTACGCCGCATCGTCTGCTCGTAGACGTCGAGAAAGCCGGCGCGCTGGTCCGGGGTGGTCTCCGGTCCCGAAACGAGCTCGAGCGTGTAGCCCGCTTCCAGGTTGCGACGGACCTGGCGGCGGTCGCTCGGCCGACTCTTCGCCGGCAGCTCCGGGTCGGCGATCTGCACAAGATTCCGCTCGCTGGCACCAGCCAAGGGCGACGGACCCAACGTGTGGCGAATGAAGACGCTGACGAGCCCCGTCCCAGAGAAGTCAATCCCTGCGGGATCGAGGGGCGGGGGTGTCTCCGTACGGACACTTAGAGCGAGCGAAGCGAGCGGGTCCGGTAGGAGACACTCCCGCCCCTCCCCCCCAACCAGCCCCGGATATCCGTATGGAGAGACCCCGTCCCTCTCCCCCGTCCCCTCGATCTCACGAACGATCAGCGGCGCCACCAGCACCCCTTCCTCGCTCTCGATCCGCAGCGTGTGGGTGACGCCCTCGGCGTCGAGGAAGGGCCGCGAGCGGAAGAAATGGTCGCCGACCGCGGCATCGCCGCGGTCCGCTTCCAGCGCAGCCTTGGCGATCGGGCCGCTCACCTCAAGAGGTCCGCCGCGGCGGCGCGGAACTCCTCCGGCAGCACGCCCCAGACCTCGCAGTCGTCCGGCGGGCCTTGGCGCCGCGCCAGGTGGGCCCGCATCGTCCCCTCGTGCTTCCAGCCGAGCCCGGCGACGGTCTTCTTCGCGACCTCGTTGCGGGCGGGGATGCGCCCGTAGACACGGTGGGCGCCATACTCGTCGAAGGCCTTGGCGATCGTCAGCGCCTCGGCGCGGCGGCCGACGCCCTTGCCGCGCACGTCGTCTCCGATCAGCGCCCCCAGCTCTGGCGCGGTCTGCCGGAAGAGGCCGTAGAGGGCGGTGAAGCCGACTGGCTCCGCGTAGCCCTCGACAGCGATCGCGAACTTGCGGTCCTCGCCGGAATCGTCCATCGCCCGCCGCGTCCAGGCCTCGGCCTGCTCGAAGGTGAACTCGTCCCGCTGCTCCATCAAGCTCGCAGTCGCCTCCGGGTTGTTGAACCAGCGATGGACGGCGGATGCGTCCCCGGGCTCGAACGGTCGCAGGCTGACTGCGGGTCGGTCGCCGCTCATCGCGCCCACCCTATCCGAGGTCGACGGGCCGAAAACGGTCCTTTATGGACCGGAATCGTCCCGTCGGCATCAGTCGGGAGCGAGACCTTGGCCGGTGAGGACGAGCCAGGCGGTCTTGGTGAGGATGCGGGCATCGAGGGCGGGGCCGCGGTGGTCGACGTACCAGACGTCGAGCTCGATTCGCTCCTCCCAGGGGATGCCGGCGCGGCCCTGGACCTGGGCCCAGCCGGTGATCCCGGGCAGCACCTCGTGGCGGCGTTTCTGCTGCGGGGTGTAGTCGTCGACCTGGGCCTTGATCGTCGGGCGCGGGCCGACGATCGCCATCTCGCCGCGGAGCACGTTGACGAGGTTGGGGATCTCGTCGAGGGAGGTGCGGCGGAGGAGGCGGCCGGGGCCGGTGACGCGCGGGTCGTCGCGGTGGACGACCCTGCCGACCCCGACTGGGTCGGAGCCCTGGACCATCGTCCGCAGCTTCCACATCTCGAACTCGCGGCCGCCGCGGCCGACCCGGCGCTGGCGGTAGATCACCGGCCCGCGGCTGGAGAGCTTGATCGCGAGCGCGGCGACGAGCAGGATCGGCGAGAGGATCGTGAGGGCGAGGGCGGAGATGAAGATGTCGAAAATTCTTGGCATCGCTATCGGTGGCGGCTGTGACCAAGCAGATCAAGGAACTCGCGCTGACGCGCTCGCACCCCGCCTTCGGCGGGGGTCGCGTGGCGTGCTCCGCACGCGAGCGACCGAGGACGCCGATATGCGCCGGTCACAGCCGTCACCGGGTGCCCTCGGCCTTCTCCCAGCGCCCGCCGGCTCCATCGCGCCAGCGGTCCCAGAGGCCGGCGGCGATCGAGGCGGTGGTCAGCACGTAGTAACGGGCGATTCGGAACGGGGCGAGCGGGAGGACGCGGCCGAGCAGCGCCGCCGCGATCAGCGCCAGCTGGAGGGCGAAGGCGAGGACGTAGAGCCGGCCTTCGCCGAGGAGGAAGGCGTTCGCGACCAAGGCGATGAGGTGAAGGAGCGGACTGAGGTAGCGGAGCACGCGGTGGGAGAGGATCTCGAAGGCGAAGAGGGGCGGGTAGCCGCGGAGCGAGAGCATCCCCTCGCCGACGACGATGTCCCAGAGGCCGACCATCATCCGGCGTTTGCGGGCGAACTCGCCCTCGATCGTCGGCACCATCTTCTCCTCGGCGCGCGCGGCGGGGGCGTAGAGGGAGCGCAGGCCGCGCTTGGCGAAGGCGAAGGGGAAGCTGAGGTCGTGGCTGCCGGAGGGCGCGAGCGGGAGGTAGGAGTCGCGGCGCACGGCGTAGATCGCGCCGTTGCCGGCGGTGACGCCGGCGAGGGCGGACTCCATCTCCCGCACCGCCATCTCGTAGCGCCAGTAGGCACCCTCGAGGTTGCTCCCGCCGCGGTCGAGGAAGCGGACCTGGCCGCAGACGTAGCCGACGTCCGCATCGGCGAAGGGGGCGACGAGCCGGCGCAGCGCGTCCGGCGCCCAGGCGCTGTTGGCGTCGGAGAAGGCGAGGACCTTGCCGCCAGCACGCTCGGCGCCGGCGTTGAGGGCGGCGACCTTGCCGCCTGGCGGCAGCTCGAGGACGAGGTCTGCCCCGGCGGTGCGGGCGCGCTCGGCGGTCGCGTCTGCGGAGCCGTCGGAAGCGACGATGATCTGCAGGCGCTCGCGCGGGTAGTCGAGGGCGAGGGCGTTTGCGACCTTGGCGGCAATCACCTCCTCCTCGTCGTAGGCGGGGACGATCAAAGAGACGGTGGGCAGCCCCCTCGCCTCATCGTTTCCACCCTTTTGGCCCCTATAGGAACCAAAAGGGTGGAAACGATGCAGGCGGGTCAGCGCGGAGAGGACGAGGGGGTAGCCGAGGTGGGTGTAGGCGAGGAGGCCGGCGCTGAGCCAGAAGAGGATCGCGGCGACGGTGGTCATGCTCGTGCCTCGATCAGCTCGCGGTAGAGGTCGAGGTGGAGGCGGGCGGCCTCGTCCCAGGAGTAGGGGCCGGCGGCGGCCTGCACCGCGGCTGCGGCGAGCTCGGCGCGGGCGGCCTCGTCGCTGGTCAGCTCCTGCAGCGCCCGAGCGAGAGCCTCGGTATCGCCCGGCGGCACCAGCCTCGCGGCCCCCGTCGCCGCCACCTCGGGAAAGCCGCCGACCTCGCTCAGCAGCAGCGGCCTGCCGAAGGCGAGGCCGATGTAGAGGACGCCGGAGTGCTCGGCGTCGAGGTAGGGGAGGACGACGAGGTCGGCACGGCGGAAAATCGCCGGGATCTCTGCCTCGTCGACGAAGCGGGTGAGGAAGCGAACTCGGCCACCGGCCTCGCGCGCCTGCCGGCGCAGCGGCTCGACGTCCATCCGGGGATTGCCGACGATCCAGAGCTCGGCGGCGGGAGCATCGCCACCGGCGAGACGGCCGTAAGCCTCGATCAGGCCCTCGATCCCCTTGTAGGGGCGGAGCAGGCCGAAGAGGAGGATCACGGGACCCTCCCCGCCCTCCAGCTCCGCCGGCAGCGATTTCTCTCGCGGCTGCTCCGTCAGGTAGTCGAAGGCGCCGTGGGGGATGACGTGAACCTTGGCGGGATCAAGCCCCACCTCGTCGCGCAGGCGGGCGGCGCTGTGCTTGGAGTGGGCGACGACGGCGTCCATGCCGTCGAAGACGCGCCGCGCCGCGCGGACCTGCCGGCGACTCGGGTCCGGCGGCAGGATGTAGTGGGCCGTGATCACCCGCGGTCGCCGGGCCGGCAGCAGGTGGACGTCGAGCGAGGGGATGGTGAGCCACTGGTAGTGGACGGCGTCGGCGTCGCTGGCTCGGCGGCGGAAGCGAAGCATGTCGGGAACGTGCTCGGCGGTCTTGAAGGGCAGGCGGGCGGGCGCGTCGGGGCCGCGGGCGGCGCTGCGACGGTAGAAGGCCTGCTCGACGCGATAGCCCTCGGCCGGCGGCACCGGTCCGTAGAGGAAGCGGCTGGTCACCAGCTCGACCTCGGCGCCGGCGCGCACCAGGGCGGCCGCGAGGGCGCGGTCGTAGGGCGGCGTAAAGGCCGAGGGGTCGACGAGCTGCACCTTCATTGCAGGCCGGGATTATCGTGACTGCCTTGTCGCCCACGCTCTCCTACTGCGTCGTGAACACGAACGGCCGCGAGTACCTGCTCGCCTGCCTGGCCGCGATCGAGCGCACCCACCCCGCCGGGGTGGAGCGCGAGATCATCGTCCTCGACAACGCCTCAGACGACGGCTCGGCGGCGGCGGTGCGGAGGCTCGGCGGCGAGATCCGCCTGATCGCGCTGGAGCAGCGCGCCGGCAAGGCCGAGAACGACTCGGCGCTGATGCGGGAGGCGCGGGGAACGTACTGCCTGCTGCTGAACGAGGACTCCGAGCTGCGGCCTGGGGCGACGGCGGCGCTGGCGGCAGCGCTCGAGGCCGACCCGGGAGCGGCCGCCGCGACCGCGCGGCTGCTCGACTCCGATGGCAACCCGGTGCCCTCCGCCTGGCGCTTCCCCGGGGTCGGCACGGCGGCGATCGGCGCCCTCTTCCTCCACCGTCGCTTCACGGTGCAGAGCGTGGGCAGCGGGACCCGCCGCGTCGACTGGGCGCAGTCGAGCGCGCTGATGGTGCGGCGCGAGGCTGCCGCCGCGGTCGGCTACATGGATCCCGCCTTCTTCGTCTACTACGACGAGTGCGACTTCGCCAGGCGCCTCGCGGAGGCGGGCTGGCACTCGCTCTACGTCCCCGCCGCGGCGGCGGTCCACCACGACCAACTCTCGACCGACCTCGCCAGGGGCCTGCCGCGGATCGTCGAATTCCACCGCAACCGCGATCTGTACATGCGAAAGCACCACGGCTCCACCGCGGCGCTCGCGGTGCGTCTTCTCACCGCCTGGTCCTACGCGCTGCGCGCCCTTGCCGCGACGGTCCTCCCCAACCGTCCAGCGAGGATCTTCTGGGCCCATGCCCGGCAGGCGCTCTTCCCCAACCGCGGCGAGTCCTTGCGCGACCGCGCCGGTTCCGTGGTTCCTTAGTCGCGGAATAGGCGACAAAGGAACCGCGCAACTAGAGACGCGTGTCCTGGTCCATCTGCTCGACCTCGTAGGTCTCGGGTATGCGGCCGTCGACCGCTGCCGGCTGAGACCTCAGGGACACCAGCCTCGCAAGAACCTGGCGAGGCTGGCGCAGGCGCGCGAGCCAGCGGCGCTCTTCGGCGCTGAAGAAGCCGGTCGCGAAGAGGACCAGTGGATAGGCGGCGAACAGGCCCACGCGGAGGAGCAGGCCGAGGGCGCCCTCCGTCGGGACCGCGAGTTCCGCGAGGCCGACGAGAGCGGCAACCGCCAGCACCACCCGCAGCAGCCGGCGCCACTCGTAGGGCACCGGGAAGAGGCGCTGGGTGAAGGCGTACATCAGCCCCAGCACCACCAGGTAGGAGGCGACGAGGGCGAGGCCGGCGCCGACGATCCCCAGCGGCGGCACCAGGGCGAGGTTGAGGGCGACGTTGACGACGAGGGCACCGATCGCGGCGGGGAGATTGAGCTCGGTGCGGCCGGTGCGGCCGAGGATGACGACGAGGACGAGGTAGAGCGCGTAGAGGGTGACGGCGGTGGCGATCAGGCCGATCGCTTCGTAGGAGTCGAAAAACTCCGGCGCCGCCAGGGCGCGGACGATCCAGCGCGAGAACAGCCACATGCCGGCGACGACCCAGGCGCAGCCGGCGACGAAGAGGGTGACGACGGTGGCGTAGACCCGACGGGCCTCGCCGTCGTCGCGGATCGAGTAGGCGAGCGGTGGCCAGGCGAGCTGGAAGCCGCGGACGAGGACGTTGACTCCCTGCGCGAACTTGACCGCCAGCGAGTAGAGCCCCGCCTCCGCCAGACCGAGGGAGCGGGCGATGATCAGGCGGTCGACGAAGTTGAGCGCGTAGAGGGAGACCTCGGCCGGCATCGTCGGCAGGCCGAAGCGAAACAGGCGGCGCAGCAGGGCCCGATCGAGGCGCAGCGAGAGACGGCGCCACCGCAGCGCGATCAGGACGAGGACGAAGGCGGCGCCGGTGGCGTAGCTGCCGAGCAGCAGGCCGCGGGCTCCTTGATCGAGCCCGACGACGAGGACCACCGTGAGCGCGATCGCGGCGCAGACGTTGAGGATCGTCGTCACGAAGAAGGCCCGCGCCCGCTCTTCCAGCCGGAACAGGGTCAGCATCAACTCCCACATCGTCAGCACCCAGAGGCCGCCGATCGCGATCCGCACCAGGTCGGGGGCGGACCCGCCAAGCGCTTCTGGTTCTGGGAGCAGCAGCTCCGAGAGCGGGCCGGCGAACGGCAAGGCGACGAGTGCCCCGAGCGTCGAGAGCCAGAACAACCCCGCGAAGGTCCGGGAGACGACTCGCGCCGGGTCCTCCTCGGGCAGGTAATAGAACCGCAGGATCGCCTCGAGCAGTCCGAACCGCACGATGATGCTCGCCACGACCACCGCTGAGAACAGCACCTCCGCCGCTCCGTAGTCCTCCGGCGTCAGGTACCGCGTGTAGAGCGGCAGCAGCGCCACCGCGATGACCTTGCTGAGGATGCTCGCCGCGGTGTACGCCGCACCCGTTGTAGCCAGCCGTCGCAGGTATCCCGACACGCAAGAACCCTAGGCGGGCCGACGGATCAAAGCGGCATCCGCATGCGCCAATGAGGCACCCACCGCCAACAGCACCCACGTAATCGGATCCTCGAAGAACCCCGCATACGCCAACGTGTGCACCAGTAGTGCCACGAACGCCGCTAGCACTGCCGCCCTGGCGGCCAGGGCGGTGGGTGACGTCGTAGGGGGGACCGCCCCCTGCGCAGTTGCGGGGGGCGGTGGGTCCCCTGCGGCGGCAGGATCCGCCGCAGGAGCGGCCCAGAGCCCTCTGCTCAGGGTTCCGAGCGCGACTGCGATCAAGGCGAAGTAGAGGAGCAGGCCGATCAGACCTTGCTCCGCGGCGACGGTTACCGGCTCGGTGTGAGAGACGGTTACGGGGGCGTCCTTGTTCTCGCGGTGCTCGCGGTAGGCGGCTTGGAAGGAGCCCGAGCCGTAGCCCCAGACTGGGCGTTCGGCGAAGAGGTCGACGCCGCCGGAGACGAGGCTGCCGCGGCCGCTGAGGTCGACGTTGAGGCGGTCGCTGGTGATCTTGCCCGAGCCACCGACGAGGACGACGACCAGGGCAGCGCCTATGAGGCCGATCCCAACCGCCGCCAGGGTCCAGCGCCAGCTCCAACGGATCGCGGCAAGGACCGCGAGGCCGGCGAGCAGGGCGAGGAAGCTCGACTGGGAGTAGGTCGGGATCAGGCCGATCCAGAGGACCGCGATCAGGCCGGTGAGCAACCAGAAGGTCTCGCGGGTTCGCGCCCACAGCATCGCCGCGGTGGCGATCGTCGTCACCAGCGCCAGGTAGCGGCCGTAGACGTTGGGATCCCAGAAGACCGAGTTGACCCGGAAGTAGGTGTGGAATTCGTTCGACCTGATGATCTGGTCGTTCCAGAAGAGGCTGCGGGTGGCGAGCTCGACGCCGCCGATGAGGACGAACACGGTCGCCTCGACGGCGACCAGGGCCAGCGTCCACCGAAGCAGCCGCGCATCCCAACGAACGTCCCGCAGCAACCCGAATGCCACCGTGAAAGGAACCAGGAAGAAGCAAACGTTCTGCAGCCCCTTGGAGAAGTCCTCCGAATACAGCGCCTGCAGCGCATAGAGGACGACTACCGCGGCCAGGACTCTGGGCAGCCAGGCCGCCGCCCCTCCAGCGGGTGGCGGCGTAGGGGGGACCCCCCCTTGCGCAGTTGCAAGGGGGGGTGGGTCCCCTGCGGCGACAGGACCCGCTGGCCATTTCGGCCAGTCCCTCAAAGCTGTGGCAGCCACCCCCGCCGCGATCACCAAGTAGAGCGGCACCAAGAGGTTGGCGGTGTCACCGCCGGCGTGCAACGGCACCCGGAACGGAAGCGCGAAGACGATCGCCAGCGGCAGCAGCGTCGGCCAGCGCCGGAAGGCGTAAGCGAGGACGCCGACGACCGCGGCGGCGATCACGAGCAGGGCGGCGATGCGGCCCTCGTCATGGCGGAGGTCGATGATCTGCGCCGTGTGCCACTGGTCGCCGAGGATCAGAACCGGGAACAGCGCCATCGCCGCCGCCATCAGGACCGCGCGGAGGCGCCCCGGCGGCAGCAGGATCGCGGCGGCGCTCGCCCCGGCGGCGAGGATCAAGCCGGTGCCGGCGAGAAGGTCGCTCACGGTGCCGCTCCCCCGGTGCCGCCGGCCGTCGCGCACCTCGATCTCGCCTTCGGCGCCCGGTGCAGCCGAATCACCCCCGGCGTCACCAGCGTCCGCTCCGTTCCCAGCTTGACCCGCAGCTTGTAACGGCCCCGGCGAGCGGTGCCGCCGCCGCGCTGGCGTCCGTCCCAGTGATAGGTGTGGAACGTGTAGCGCTTGAGGAAGGTGTCGCGGGCGAGGGTGACCACGACCCGTCCCCCCGGCTTGATCACCTGCACCGTTCCCTGGTCGCTGACCGTGGTGCGAAACCTGATCCGGACCTGGTCGAACAGGCAATCGCCGTTGGGCGTGAAGCCGGGAACGGGATCTTCGGGGTTGAGGACCGGGAAGCCGACGAAGCTGACTTTGTCCAGCACCAGCGGGTCGCGCTTGACCCGCTGCGAGTAGGCGAAGGCCCCTAGCGTGGCGAGGACGAGGAGGGCGAAGACGACCGCGGCCGGGGAGAGGCGCTGCCGCGGCTCATTCCGCCGCTTCGGCATGGTCCTCGCCGACGATCACTGCGACGTCGGCTCCGGCCGAGGCGGATTCGATTTCCCCACTCATCAACTGCAGCCTTCCGATCCCCACCTGCTTGGCCACCTTGCGGGCTTCCGTCTTGTGTCCGCGTTTGAACATGACGACGCTCTCTTCAAAGCTGGCGCTGCTGTTGGTGACGGCGCCGAGGTCGAAGCCCTTGCCCTCGACTTTGTCGCCGTAGGTGGCGGCGAGATTGGGCACCGAGGTGCCGTTGAGGACGGTGACTTCGATTTCGCCCGGCTTCACCTTCGCCGCCGCCTGCTTGGCGTTGCGGCCGCCGCCGTCGCCGCCGTCGCCAAGGAGGAGGAAGTAGGCGCCGCCGCCGACGATCACCAGCAGGACGACGAAGAGCGCGACCAGCGAGCTCGGCTTCGAGGCGGTTTTGCCGAAGCCCGAGAGACGGTTGCGCAGGCGCTGCCGCCGCGATAGTTCGGGCAGTCCCTCCTCGCGCCGGCGGCGGCGCTCCTCGCGGCTCGAGATCGCCTCCTGTTCGGTCGTCCTCGCCTCCTCCAGCGCTCGCAGCTCCTCGGCCCGCTGGGCGGCGATCGTCGAGGTCTGCTCCTTGCGCTCGGCATCGCGCTCGGGGGCCGAGCCCGCCCACTCGCGCAGGCGGCGGATGTCGCGGCCATGGGTGAAGGAGAGGAGCGCGAGGACGGCGAGGCCGAGGAACGCGGCCAGGCCGGCGAAGGCGCCGATTTGTTCGATCGCGTGGACCAAAGTGGCTGCGAGAGGCTATTCGTTGGCGGCGACCGTCGCCGCGTCGCCGCCCGGTGAGGCGATCAGCTCGACGACCCGCACGGCCAAATCAGCCTCGTCGCCGGCGAGAACCAGGTCTTCGAGCGAGTTCAGGGTCGACTCCACCCACTCCTGGTCGATCGCCGTCTTCCGCACCGCCCGGTTGATCCGCCGCGCCGCCGTCGGCTGCGCCTCCTCGCCGGCGGCGAAGAGGACCTCCTGCAGCTTCTCGCCCGGGCGCGGCTGCGTGAACTCGACCGCGATGTCGGTCTCCGGCTCGTAGCCGGCCAGCCGGATCATGTTGTGGGCGAGGTCGACGATCCGCACCGGCTCGCCCATGTCGAGGACGAAGACCTCCCCCTTGCCGGCGCCGATGTCTCCGGCTCGGATCACCAGCTGCACCGCCTCCGGGATCGTCATGAAGTAGCGGGTCATCTCCGGGTGGGTCACCGTGACCGGGCCCCCGCGCTCGATCTGCCCGCGGAAGATCGGCACGACGCTGCCGGAGGAGGCGAGGACGTTGCCGAAGCGGACCGAGGCGAAGCGGGTCTCCGGGTACTTCTCGCCCGCCGCTTGGACGATCCACTCGGCCATCGCCTTCGAGGCGCCCATCACGGTCTGCGGGTTGACCGCCTTGTCGGTGGAGATGAGGACGAAGCGCTCGACTTTCGAGGCGGCGGCCGTCTCGGCGGTGACGCGGGTGGCGATCGCGTTGTTGCGGACCGCCTCCAGCGGGTTCGCCTCCATCAGCGGCACGTGCTTGTAGGCGGCGGCGTGGAAGACGACCTCGGGCTTGAACCGCTGCATCACCTCGAGCATCCGGTGCGGCTCCTTGCAGTCGGCGAGCACCGCCTCGCAGCTGGCGAAGTGGCGCTCCTCGACCATCTCGCGGTCGATCTGGAAGAGGTTGTCCTCGGCGTGGTCGAGCATCACCAGCAGTCGCGGTTTCACCTGCGCGATCTGGCGGCAGAGCTCGGAGCCGATCGAGCCGCCGGCGCCGGTGACGAGGACGATGCGGTCGCGCAGGTAGGCGCCGACGCGGTCGAGCTCGCGGACGATCGGCTCGCGGCCGAGCACGTCCTCGACCCGGACCTCGCGCAGCTGTTTGTTGAGCTGGACGCCGCCGCGCAGGAGCTCGAAGACGGTGGGCAGGGTGCGGACCGGGATCTCCCGCTCGCGACAGGCGGCGACGATGCGGCCGCGCAGGTTGCCGGGGGCCGAGGGGATCGCGATCACGACCTCGTCGGGATCGGCCTCGTCGAGGATCTTGTCGATCTGCTTGGTCGAGCCGAGCACCTTCAGGCCCAGCATCCGCATCCCCCGCTTGCGCGGGTCGTCGTCGACGAAGCCGATCGCGGTGGCGCCGAGGTTGGGGTTGAGCTGCAGCTCGCGGACCACCATCTGGCCACCGGAGCCGGCGCCGACGACGAGCACCTCGTGCTTCGGCAGGCGGGCGCCCCGGGTGGGACGTTCGACGATCAGCCGCACCGCGAGGCGTGCACCGGCGATCAGGATCAGGGTGAGGATGAAGTCGATCACCTCGACCGAGCGCGGCAGCGTGTGCTCGAAGGGCTTGGCGACGGCGAAGACGACGACGAGCAGGGCGCTGGCGACGGTGACGGCGCGGAGGATCAGCATGAAGTCCCGGCCGCTGACGTAGCGCCACCACTTCTGGTAGAGCCCGAAGGCGGCGAAAACGACGAGCTTGCCGGCGACGACGAAGCCGACCGATTGCGCGAACAGGACCTCGTAACGGTGCGGCCAGCCGTGCGGCTGGTCGAGGAAGCGCAGCTGGAAGGCGAGGAAGTAGGCCAGCGCGACGAGGGCGGCGTCGGCCGCCACCTGCAGAACCCGGTTGCGGTAGACGGGGTGGTTCAACCGGCGCATGAACACGCGAGTTTAGTTGCTGCTGGGCGCTCTCCCTACAATCCCCGCTTCACGAATGCCGCCCCTCCTCCTCGCCAGCGTCACCGATTTCCTCCTCGACCCGATCGTCAACTGGGGGACCGACTTCATCAGCAGCACCGGCCTCCCGGCCGTGTTCATCCTGATGACGCTCGAGTCCGCCTGCCTGCCGGTGCCGAGCGAGGCGATCATGCTCTTCGCCGGCTCCAGCGTCGCCGCCGGCGACCTCACCCTCTTCGGAGTGGTCGCCGCCGGCGTCCTCGGCAACCTCGTCGGCTCCTGGATCGCCTATGCCGCCGGCTACTACGGCCGTATCGACCTGCTGGAAAAGAACAAGCTGATCCACATCAGCCCCAAGCACCTGAAATGGGCCGACGACTGGTTCGCCCGCCACGGTGACGCGACCGTCTTCTTCTCGCGGATGCTGCCGATCGTCCGCACCTTCATCTCGCTGCCCGCCGGCGTCGCGAAGATGCCCTTCTGGCGCTTCACCGCCTACACGCTGGCCGGCTGCATCCCCTGGGTGCTGGCGCTGGCGCTGGTCGGCAAGAGCGTCGGCGAGAACTGGGAAGAGTGGCGGGACCACCTCCACTACCTCGACTACCTGGTGGTGGTCGCGGTGGTGGTCGGTATCGCCTACCTGCTGATCAAACGCCGCCGACGCGGTGGCCCCGGCGAGGACGAGCCCGCCGCCGCCTCTGCGCCTGCCGGCGCGACCGAAGCTTGAGCGACCTCCCGGCCCGGCGCGCCGTCGCCCTCGGCTTCGTCCAGGGCCCGGCGGAGCTGCTGCCGGTCTCCAGCTCGGCCCACATCATCCTCGTTCCCTGGCTCGCCGGTTGGAACTGGGAGGAGATCGACCCGGAGCTGCGCAAGAGCTTCGAGGTCGCCCTCCATACGGGCGCCGCCCTGGCGCTGCTGATCGGACAGCGGCGGGCGATCGCCGAGGAGCTGCGCCAGTTCGATGGGCGGCGGGCGCTCCTGCTCGGCCTCTCCTTCCTGCCGGCGGCGCTGGTCGGCTACACGCTGGAGCGGCCGATCGAGCGCCGCCTCGGCGGGCCGCGGGCAACTGCCTACGGCCTCCTCGCCGGCGCGGCGGCGATGCTCGTCGCCGACCGTCGACAGCAGCGGCGCGGCCGCGGCGAGGCGACGGCGATGGACGGTCTGGCCCTGGGGATCGCCCAGGCGGCGGCGCTCGCGCCGGGCGTCTCCCGCAACGGCGTCACCCTCGCGGCCGCCCGCTGGCGCCGCTTCTCCCGCGACCAGGCGAACCTGCTATCCCGGACGATCGCGCTGCCGATCATCGTCGGCGCCACCGCCCTGAAGGGCGGCCGCCTCGCCCGCCGCGGGACCACGCCGGCCCTACGGCGCTCTCTGGCCGTCGGCGTCGCCGCCTCCTTCGCCTCGACCCTCGCCTCGCAGCGCCTGATCCGGTTGGTCGAGCGGGATCGGGCGTTATGGCCGTACGCGGCATACCGGATCGGCCTGGCAGCGGTCGTTCTTAGACGCTTGTCCAGATGAACGCGCATCCGATTCTGACCACACCTGGGTGGGTCAATTCTCGGCTGCGCGATCCCTCGTGCCGGAACGACTGAGAGAATCGAAATCGTGACTGACGCCTACGCGAAGGCCGGGGTCGACCAGGGGGCGGCGGATGCGGCCGTGGCCGGGCTGGTGCGGGCGCTGGGGGCGATCCGGCTCGGGCGCCCGTCTGCCCAGGTGCCGCTGCCGGGGCACTACGCGAGCGTGATCAAGATCGACGAGCGGCTGGGAATCGCGCTCTCCACCGATGGGGTGGGGACGAAGCTGGTGCTGGCCGAGCAGCTCGGGCGCTTCGACACGGTCGGGATCGACTGCGTGGCGATGAACGTCAACGACGTCATCTGCGTCGGCGCCGAGCCGCTGGCGATGCTCGACTACATCGCGATCGAGAAGGCGGACCCGGCGGTCTGTGAGGAAATCGGCGTCGGCCTCGCGCGCGGCGCCGAGCTGGCCGGGATCGAGATCCCCGGCGGCGAGCTGGCCCAGCTCGGCCAGCTGGTCCGCGGCGTCGACGTCTCCGGCGCCTGCTTCGGCACCGTCGCCCTCGACGCGATCGTCGACGGCTCCGCCGTCGAGCCGGGCGACGTCGTCATCGGCCTCCCCTCCTCCGGCCTGCACTCCAACGGCTACACGCTCGCCCGCTCGGCCCTGGCCGACATTCCCCTCGGGGACGAACAGCTCGGCCGGCCGCTCGGCGAGGTCCTGCTCGAGCCGACCGAGATCTACGTCAAGCCGGTCGTCGAGCTGCTGCGCTCCGAGGTCCAGGTCCGTGGCCTCGCCCACATCACCTCGGGGGGGACCAGGAACCTGCTCCGCCTCGCCGCCGAGGTCGGCTACGAGATCGACGACCCGCTGCCGGTGCCGCCCGTCTTCGACTTGATCCAGAAGCACGGCGGCGTCACCGACGAGGAGATGCGGGAGGTCTTCAACATGGGCTGCGGCTTCTGCGTCGTCGTTTCCGCCGGTGACGAAGCCGGCGCGCTGGAGCTGCTGCGGCGCGCCTACCCGGGCGCGAAGCGGGTCGGGTGCGCAACCGACGGACCACGCAGGATCCTCTAAGCCGCCTTCCCGGGCGCGGCGTCGTAACGTTGGCGGCGCAAGTGCCCAATCGCCCCTCCACCAGCTCGCAGATGATCGGGACCGTGCTCTCCGGCCGTTACAAGCTGGAGGCGAAGCTCGGCAGCGGCGGGATGTCGACCGTGTACCTGGCGCGGGACACCACCCTCGACCGGCCGGTGGCGGTGAAGGTGATGCACCGCGAGATGTCCGAGCAGGAAGACCAGCTGCAGCGCTTTCGCCAGGAGGCGCGGGCGGTGGCGAAGCTCTCGCACCCGAACGTCGTCGCCGTGATCGACGCCGGCGAGGACGGTGGCCACCCCTACATCGTCTTCGAATACGTCGAAGGGGAGACGCTGAAGCAGCGGATCAACCGGGTCGGCGCGCTCGATCCGCAGGAGGCGCTCGCCTACGCGATCGAGATCGCCCGCGGCCTCACCGTCGCCCACAACCGCAACATGGTCCACCGCGACATCAAGCCGCAGAACGTCCTCATCGACTCCGAGGGGCGGGCGAAGCTGACCGACTTCGGGATCTCGCGCCAGCTCGAGCAGGACGGGATGACCGCCACCGGCCGTGTCCTCGGCACCACCGACTACGTCGCCCCCGAGCAGGCGATGGGCCATCCGGTCGACCAGCGCTCCGACGTCTACTCGCTCGGCGTCGTCCTCTACGAGATGCTGGTCGGCCAGGTCCCCTTCCACGCCGACAGCCAGGTCGGGGTGGCGATGAAACACGTCAACGAGGAGCTGCCCGACGTGCAGCAGCGGCGACCGGAGCTTTCGGCGGCGGCGGCGATGGTGGTCGAGCGGGCGACGGCAAAGGACCAGGACCGCCGCTACCAGGAGGTCGGGGAGCTGATCGACGACCTCGGCACCGCGCTCGAGGTCGAGGCGGCGCGGGCCGGGGCGACCACGGGCGAGGCGACCAGCGTGCTGGAGGCGGTGCCGCCGGCCGAGCGCAAGCTCTCGGGCGGTCGCGGCGGTCGCTCCTGGCTGCTGATCGCGCTGCTGGTGCTGGCCGGTGCCGCGGTCCTGCTGGCGCTGCAGCTGATCGGAAGCGGCAACGGGCCCGGTGGAGGCGGCGCCCTCGACGGCAAGGGCTCGCCGGTGGCGCTGTCCGGCGCCTCCGACTACGACCCAGAGGGCGACGGCGAAGAGGATCCCGAGACCGTCAGCTTCGCCGTCGACGGCAACCCGACCACGACCGCCTGGAGCAGCGAGCACTACGACTCCGACACCTTCGCCGGCACGAAGACGGGTGAAAACCCAGGGGTCGGCCTCTACGTCACCGCCAAGTCGACGACGACGCCGGCGGAGATGATCGTCAAAACCCCCACCCCCGGCTGGGACGCGCAGATCTTCGCCAGCCCCTCGGGGCCGCCGGAAGAGCTGTCCGAATGGGGCGAACCGGTCGGCGAGGTCACCGACGCCGGCGACAGCGAGGAGATCGAGCTCCACCTTGGCTCCCCGGCCAAGTACTTCCTGATCTGGTTCAACCGCGCGGCTCCCGCCCGCGATCAGGAGGGGCGCTACCAGATCGAGATCAGCGACGTGAAGCTGGTCGACTGAGCTGCGCCCAAGCGGGTAGGGGAGTGACCAGCTTCACAAAACGATTACACCGATCTGTGTAAGCATTCCGCAATGGCAGAGCGAGGCGCCGTACCCAACGTTCCCAAGGCGCGCCAGCGCGCCCTCCACGCCGTGCGCTCGCTGTTCACGCCGCTGCTGCCGGACGACTACCTGGAGCTGATCAACCCGCTCTGGTCGACGCAGGAGCTGCGTGGCCGGATCGAGCGGATCGAGCGCGAGACCGCCGACGCGGTAACGGTCCTGATCCGCCCCGGCTACGAATGGGCGGGACACAGCCCCGGCCAGTACCTGCGGATCGGAGTCGTCGTCGACGGCGTCCACCACTGGCGCGCCTACTCGCTGACCACCGACCCGGGCCGACCCGACGGGCTGATCGGGATCACGCCGAAGCGGGTCGACTCGGGCAAGGTCTCGCCTTTCCTCGTGCACCAGGCGCGACCCGGGGACATCGTCCGCCTGGGCGGCGTCGAAGGAACCTTCGTCCTCCCGGACCCGCCGCCGCGGCGCGTCCTCTTCATCAGCGCCGGCAGCGGCATCACCCCGATCATGAGCATGCTGCGCAGCCTCGACCGCGACGGGGCGCTGGACGACGTCGTCCACATCCACTCCTCGCGCGACGTCGACCGCGTCATCTTCGGCAAGCAGCTGCGCGACCTCGACTCGCGGCAGCCCGGCTACCGCCCTCACCTCCAGATCACCGGTGAGGCGGGACGGGTCGCCCCGGCCGACCTCGACCGGCTCTGCCCCGACTGGCGCGAGCGGCGCGCATTCGTCTCCGGCCCTGGCGAGATGCTCGACGCCCTTGTCGATCACTGGCGGGAGGAAGGCGACCCGGAGCTGCTGGCGATGGAGCGCTTCCAGCCGGTGATCGGCAGTGCGGCGGTGGCCGGCGAGGGCGGCGCGATCCGCTTCCTCTCCAGCGACGTCGAGGCCGAGTGCGGCGGCGGCACACCAATCCTCGTCGCCGGCGAGGAAGCCGGGGTCGAGCTTCCCTTCGGCTGTCGAATGGGGATCTGCCACACCTGCATCGGCAAGCTCTGCAAGGGAGAAGTGAGGGACCTGAGAACCGGCGAGGTCCATGGGCAAAAGGGAGAAATGGTCCGGACCTGCGTCAACGCGCCGGAAGGCGACGTTGCAATCGCTCTATGAGAAAGGCAACTAACGCCAGATGAGCACGACCGCCACGCCCCCAATCGACACCCAGCAACAGAGTCCCCTGGCCCACCTCTCCGAGGAGCAGCTGGCGGCGCTCGCCCAGGAGTTCGACGCGATCCGCGATCGCGTCATGGGCGAGCTCGGCGACCGCGACCGCCGCTACATCGAGAGCATGATCGAGATGCAGCGCCGCCTCGCCGTGCTCGGCCGCATCCTCCTCCTCGCCTCACGCAACCGCGCCGGCTGGTGGGCCGGGACCTCCGCTCTTTCGGCGGCGAAGATCCTCGAGAACATGGAGATCGGGCACAACGTCATGCACGGGCAGTGGGACTGGATGAACGACCCGCGCATCCACTCCTCAACGTGGGACTGGGACACCGCCTCGACCGCCGAGGCCTGGAAGCACTCCCACAACTACGTCCACCACACCTACACCAACATCCGCGGCAAGGACAAGGACCTCGGCTACGAGATCATGCGGATCGACCCGCAGCAGCGCTGGCACCCCGTCTACCTCGCCCAGCCGGTCTACAACCTGATCCTGGCGGCGCTGTTCGAGTGGGGCGTCGCCTTCCACGACCTCGACTTCGAGGCGATCCGCAAGGGCCACAAGTCGATGCGCCAGGTGAAGCGGGAGCTGAAGGGGATCGCGGGCAAGGCGAGGAGCCAGGCCGTCAAGGACTACATCGCCTGGCCGCTGGTCAGCGCCCTGGCGGCGACGGCCGTGGATGTGGTGGTGGAGACGCGCCGGCAGCGCAAGCAGCCCCGCGGGATCCTCGGACGAGTGAAGCGCAAGCGGCAGAGCCGCTGGGCGCCGGTGGTGGAAGCCACGCTGAACAGCGGCGGCAGGACCTTCCGGGCGACCGCCAAAGCCGACGCGACGGCGAACATCGTCCGCAACGTCTGGGCCTACGCGATCATCTTCTGCGGCCACTTCCCCGACCAGACCTACACCTTCTCCCAGCAGGAGGTCGAGAACGAGAGCAGGGGGGGCTGGTACATCCGCCAGCTCACCGGCTCGGCCAACATCGAGGGCAGCCCGCTCTTCCACGTCGCCAGCGGCAACCTCGGCTACCAGGTCGAGCACCACCTCTTCCCCGACATGCCGAGCAGCCGCTACGCCGAGATCGCGCCGCAGGTGAAAGACGTCTGCGAGCGCTACGGCCTCCCCTACAACAGCGGCCCCTTCGGCCAGCAGCTGGGGATGGTGCAGCGGACGATCCTCCGGCTTGCCTTCCCGGGCGGCAGGCCCCGCCCGAAGCCGGGGCCGTACCGCGGGGAGAGCAACGGCAACGGCTCGGCTGCATGAGGATCGCCAGCCTCGTCCCCTCCGCGACCGAGATGCTCTTCGCGCTCGGCCTCGGGGGGGAGGTGGTCGGCGTCACCCACGAGTGCGACTTCCCGCCGCGGGCGGCCGAGCTCCCCCACCTGACCCGGACCGTCCTGCCGGCGGGCCTTGGCGCCGGCGAGATCGACGCTGCCGTCAAGGAAATGGTCGGCGAAGGCCGCGCCCTCTACACCCTCGACGAGGAGCGGCTCGCCCAGCTCGAGCCCGATCTGATCGTCACCCAGGCCGTCTGCGAGGTCTGCGCCGTCTCCTACGAGGATGTGGTCGCGGTGGCGGAACGGCTGCCGGGAGGGCCGCGAGTGCTGCAGCAGGATCCGAGCAGCCTCGGCGAGGTGCTGGAGGACGTCACTCGCCTCGGCGATGCGGCCGGCATCGCCGAGCACACCGCAGCGGTGCGCGGCGAGCTGGAAGCACGCCTCGAGGGGGTGCGCACTGCGGTCGCCGGAGCCCCCCGCCCGCGCGTCCTCGCCCTCGAGTGGCTCGACCCTCCCTTCCTCGGCGGCCACTGGATCCCGGAGATGATCGAGCTCGCCGGTGGCGAGGATGTCGCCGGGCGAGCCGGCGAGAAGTCGCTCCAGGTGGAGTGGGAGCAGTTGCAGGGCCTCGATCCCGACGTCATCGTCGCGATGCCCTGTGGCTGGTACCTCGAGGACTCGAAAGCCCAGGCGTTGGCCCACCGCGACCGGTTGGACTCGCTCGGCGCCCGGCAGCTCTTCGCGGTCGACGCCGCCTCCACCTTCTCCCGCCCCGGCCCGCGGCTCGTCGACGGCGTCGAGCTGCTCGCCCACCTGTTTCACCCCAAGCTGGTCGAGCCGCCTGCGGGGATCGACTCTGCCGATTTGACCGCTTGAAATCTCGAACAGTGGGTCGGGACTAGGGAGCCGGTTGAACACCGCCTTCCTCAGTTCTCGATTCGGAACCCCGCAAACACGTTTATCGGCGGATCGGCCAGCCTCTTTCTCACTCGGTACTGCCCCAGAGGCATGTCCGGAGGAGTCGACAAGTGCTGACATGCAGCCCCCATCCCGGCGCCGAGGGTAAGGAGATTGCGATGCCACGGCCCAAGCGACATTGGAGCTACAACCCATCGACCCCTGGAAAGCATCTCGATTGAAAACGCTTGACCGTAAGATATCGGAGTGTTTCCAGAATTCTCCAAACGAAAATGAATTTCGCCTCCCGGAGAGATCGCTTCCGGATGTACAGCTAAATCCGTGGATTCTTCTGGCGGAAGAACGTGAAAATACTGTCCATATCGACCGATCACGCCGTCTGTCTTTTATTTTTATAGGAGATCAACGCGGTAAAGTGCACGACGCGCCACGGATACAAACGCTATCGAAGCGGTAGACCTCCTTCCGTCGATCTCCAGTTGCCGCACTTCGGGGGGTCTGATCGACTGTCCCAGACGATCGATTTTCCTGAGTCTCGCAATAAACACAACTCCTGTTTGCCGTGCGTGCCGTATCCCGCTGCCGACCTTGAGTCGATACCGAATCGCGGCATCCTGGGCTTGCGGCACAAGAACCTGATCGTGTGGAAACGTTAACTGGAGATGACCTCCGAGAATCGGTAAACGGCCGGAGGATGGTGGCGGCTTGAGCTTCGGCAAGGATCTAAAGATGCGAGTGAAGTCATGGATCACTTCGCCATCACAGCTCCATACAGTCGTCGTACCCACTGCAGTGCTTGGCACCGTAAAACACGAAAGAATCAGCGCGACCACAATCAACGCAACACTGCAGCTTTTTCTTCGGATTAACACAGACACCCCCGGGGCGCGTTTCCGTTTGCCCAGGCTCACTCTAGTCGATGTCCATTCCAGCATTCAACCTGCTAACCGACAGAGTCCACAATGTCTCCCCCTTCGCCAATCCGCAGTAAATCAATTTGGAGGACACCTCGAGTGGGTTGGCACATTCAGCACAGAGCTGTTTGTGTGGAGTTCTTGCCCGATGCGGGAGCCGGTGGCCCCGGCACGCACGCGCAGCGCGCGACACTCAGGTGTCCGACGACCGCCTGCCAGAGCATGTCGTCGCTCTCGCGGCTCAGTCGCTGAGCCAGAATTCAGAGGTAAATCGATGCTCGGCCTCGGAGCCGATCTGGGCTGGCTTGCTTAACCGATAGCGCCCATCCGGCGTTCCGGCTGGAATAGCCAATGACTGACAATTGCCTGCTTGACCCGCACCCACCGTGAAACCTACTGAAGGGACCCCACTGGGGGTTAACGGGTCGACCGCCCATCCTCCCGATGCCTGATCGAAGCGCTCAATCTCGTATTCAAGTCCGTAAGATACAAAGCCGGTACCAAAGTTCCCAAGCCTCCAGAACAAGCTTTCTCCGGCAGCGAGCCTGTTATCGGAAAGCGTCAGCCTCAGATCGTGACGCCTAGGGAGCACGCGGTAGTACTCCCAGTAGCGATAGTGCCTGCCTGATGTTTGAATTCCACATCAACTCGATAGAACGCCGTGCGGGAGGAAACCCGGAAGCCGCCTACATGGCTAGAATCGATCTTTCCTCCCATTATCGGATCGAATGACTGGTCTCTGGTGCTGAGCACACGCAGCGGCGCCCCGCTCCTTCGTACGAGAGATAGCCTGCTAATTACCGGCCAGCCCAATTGACCTACAAAGTCGCCACGGTTGTCACGGTAGGCGAAGAATCCAATGGCGGCAGGTCCAACGGTCGCCCTCTCGGTCGGGCTCAGGTGAAGTTCCTCGGGAGCAAATGGAAGCTTCTCTCGAGCAGGGATTTGAGCGGGCGGCCGCATCCGGTCAAGAACCGCGCCGAAGTCGACAAGGGTGTGGGCCTTGCATTCTCTCTTGCTCCACACGGCATCGGCTCGATCGGCACTAGTCCAAAGGCACAGCCCGATCAGTACCAAGAACCCGGAGATCCTGATTCTGGTTGCGGCAGCAGGCCGAAATAGATCTTCAGACTCGTTCTTAGCTCGAATCATCATTTGGATACCACGTGAAGCTTATCTTCCATGAATGGGGCATTCAATAGGCCAACTGCGTCGCTGCGTTTGATCTCGAACCAGGGCTGCGGACCATTTTCACTAGGCAACGGCGGGGGCAAAAGCGGGGTACTTTGCGATGGGTCGCCAAACACATGTATCCCGATGGCTCTTTTAGACTTGGGGGACCATAATGGTGAGCCGCTGTCTCCTTTTTCAGAGTCGATTTCTAATCGAAGCTGCCAGAAGGGTCCGGCACCTTCTACTTCATAGTCCTGACCCGGAACAAGGATCGCGGTTCGCGATGCGGTTGACATCTCACGGCGTTCGGTCGCGCAAGGGACACGCAATACCGCGGAGTCGGCTCGGCGTCGTCTGGCTTGTCGGGAGTTGTCGCCTTCCCCTTCCGTCGGGACACAGGCGGTCCGCTCCGCCCAAATTTCGAGGGCGGCGGGCCGGTAGAGTCGCAATTGACCGGAATAGACACACGGGATGAACGGCTGGCCGCAGGGACCGGGGAGTGGAGGCGACAGTTGCTTAAGAACCTGTTTCAAAAAGAGGATTCCCCACGCTGAGAGTCGAACCCCTCCGACACATGTGGTCGACTCTCGGAGGTGTCGGAGGTGCCATCGCGCTT
>Ga0207691_10000200_pt1 | contig 57566 bp, 52 predicted proteins | sample KBSM13metaG_FD_184327 | JGI IMG/M metagenome (GOLD analysis project Ga0207691, IMG submission 184327) | Miscanthus rhizosphere microbial communities from Kellogg Biological Station, Michigan, USA - KBS M1-3 metaG (SPAdes) (version 2) | ecosystem: Host-associated > Plants > Roots > Rhizosphere >...
ACTCCCAATAAGCTAGCCCCATGACTTCCACAGATGAGTTGAACACCGAAGAGTTCCGCATTGAACACGACACGATGGGCGAAGTCCGCGTTCCCGTGAACGCCCTGTACCGCGCACAGACGCAGCGGGCAGTCGAGAACTTCCCGATCTCCGGCAAGACGCTGGAGCGCGCCCACATCGAAGCCCTGGCACGGGTGAAGAAGGCCGCCGCCCAGGCAAACGCAGAACTGGGGGTGCTCGACGGCGAGCTCGCCCAGGCGATTGCCGACGCCGCCGACCAGGTTGCCGCCGGCAAGTACGACGGCGACTTCCCGATTGACGTCTTCCAGACCGGGTCCGGGACGTCCTCGAACATGAACACCAACGAGGTCCTCGCCGAGCTCGCCTCGCGGGCCCTGAAGTCCGCCGGTAGCGAGAAGGTTGTCCACCCGAACGACCACGTCAACGCCTCGCAGTCCTCCAATGACGTCTTCCCCACGTCCGTCCACGTCGCCGCCACGTCCGCCCTGATCAACGATCTGATCCCGGCCCTCGGCTACCTGGCGGAGTCGCTGGAACGCAAGGCCACCGAATTCAAGGACGTCGTGAAGTCCGGCCGCACGCACCTCATGGACGCCACCCCCGTCACGCTGGGCCAGGAGTTCGGCGGCTACGCCGCGCAGGTCCGCTACGGCATCGAGCGCATCAACGCCGCCCTCCCCCGCGTCGCCGAGGTCCCGCTTGGCGGCACCGCCGTGGGCACCGGCATCAACACGCCGGCCGGATTCCCGGAGCGCGTGATCGAACTGCTGGCGGCCGACACCGGACTGCCCCTGACCGAGGCCCGCGACCACTTCGAGGCCCAGGCCAACCGGGACGGCCTCATCGAAGCGTCCAGCCAGCTGCGCAACATCGCGATTTCCTTCATGAAGATCAACAACGACCTGCGCTGGATGGGCTCCGGCCCCAACACCGGCCTCGGCGAAATCGCCATCCCGGACCTGCAGCCGGGCTCGTCGATCATGCCGGGCAAGGTCAACCCCGTCATCTGCGAAGCCTCCATCATGGTCTGCGCCCAGGTGATCGGCAATGACACCGCCATCGCGTGGTCCGGCACCAACGGCGCCTTCGAACTCAACGTCGGCATCCCGGTCATGGCCGCCAACCTCCTTGAATCCGTGCGCCTGCTGGCCAACACCAGCCGCGTCATGGCCGACAAGATGATCGACGGCATCACCGCCAACGTCGAGCGCGCCCGCTTCCTCGCCGAGGCCTCGCCGTCGATTGTGACCCCGCTGAACAAGTTCATCGGCTACGAGAACGCCGCCAAGATCGCCAAAAAGGCCGTGGCCGAGGGCCTGACCATCCGTGAGACCGTCGTCTCCATGGGCTTCCTCGAGCGCGGCGAACTGACCGAAGAGCAGCTGGACACCGCCCTGGACGTCATGTCCATGACGCGCCCGCCGCACAAGGCCTAAACGGCTCCGGGCGGCGCCGCCCTCGAAGAGTACAACCGCCGACGGCCGGCATCCTTTCTGGAAGGGTGCCGGCCGTCGGCATGTCTGCACCGCAGGTCAGAACTTAGACCCTGGGCGGTTCCCCGCCGGCGGCCTCCCGCTCCTGCGCCGTGTACGCCGCCGCGGCCGCGGCATCCGCCATGCTGGCACCGCCGATCCGTGCCTCCCGCAACCGCCGCGTCTTGGCGGACTGGACGGAGAAGGCAGCATCGACGTTCCCGGCGGCATAGGTCAGGGCGTCTTCGGCGCGGATGCCGAGGCCGCCGGCGGTCAATACGGCGTCCTGGTTGGCGCCCAAATACGTGAACTGCCAGCCCCACTGGCTCTGCTGCCGCTGGACCAGGGCCTTGACCAGCTCGCCCGTGGCCTCGCGCGAGGAGTTCTCGTGGCCGTCCGTCAGCACGGCCACCAGCACAGTGCCGGGGCGCTGATCCTCCGGGAGGGCCGCCAGTTCCGCACCCGCTTCGCCGATCAGCCGGACCATGGCGTCGTGCAGGGCGGTGCTGCCCCGCGGCTGCAGGTCCAGGGCCGGCACGTCCTGGATGTCCACCGAGGCGTAGACGCGCTCGTAGGTGTCATCGAACTGCGCCAGCGACAGCCGGCACCGGCCCGCCACTGCCCGCTGTTCGCGGATGAACGCCGCAAACCCGCCCACAGTGTCATCGGCGATGGCACTCATCGACCCGGAACGGTCCAGGAGGACGTACACGTGCGTCAGGGCTGAATCTGTCATGCTTCCCCATTTCCGGCCCCGACGGCGCTTCTGCCTCGTCGCGGGCCACCTGTTGCCAGCGGTATGGCTGGACAGGAGCAGGCTACGGCCGGGCAGCGACATTATTGGCGGCAACAGCCCAAACAACCCAAACAGTTCAAAGTATCTTTTGCACTATTTATGATTAAGTGCAAAAATACACTCCATGGGAAACAGTGCAATTACTTCGGGCGGCCTCCGCGAGCGCAAGCGGGCCGCAACACGGGCGGCGATCACCGCCGTCGCGCGTTCCCTGACCGCCGAACGCGGCCTCAGCGGCTACACCGTGGAGGAAGTCTGCGAGCGCGCGGGCATCTCCCGCCGGACCTTCTTCAACTACTTCCCTGCCAAGGAAGATGCGATCCTGGGCCACGTCGACGACGACTTTCCCGAAGAGGTGGTGGCCCGGTTCATGGCGGGCGGCGCGGGTTCGCCCGCCGGGGAAATCTCGGCCTCACTCCTCGCCGACCTCGTGCGCCTGTCCCTTGATCTGTCGGAGCGGATGAGCGGCTCCGAGGAAGAGACCCGCCAGCTGATCGGGGTGATCAAGAAGGAGCCCCAGCTGATGCTGAAGATCATCGGCGCCACCGAGGAACGCGAGGCCGACTTCGCACGGCTGCTCGCGGCCAGGGAAGGCGTACCTGCCGATCATCCCGTAGTCCGCATGGCCGTGGTCCTCCTGGGAAACGTCGCCAGGAAAACCAGCGCCGACTACTTCTCCGAGGGCAACGCCCGCCCCTACCAGGACTTGCTGCTGGAAAACATTGCAGCAGCCCGCATGCTCTTCTCCCTGCCGTTCACCATGTCCCAGTTCGACACAGTCCACTTCGACGGAGTCGAGTCAAATACTGTCCAGCCCAACCCTTCCGAAGGAGCGCAATGAGCGCCGCCGTCAGCACCAAGCCAGCAGCCGAGCCGCTGCTGCTGACCCAGAAACGCATCTGGATCATCTTCTCCGCCCTCATCGCGGGCATGCTGCTCTCCAGCCTTGACCAGACCATCGTCTCCACCGCCATGCCCACGATCGTCGGCAAGCTCGGCGGCGTGGAACACCAGGCCTGGATCACCACGGCCTACCTGCTCGCCACCACCATCGTCATGCCCATCTATGGAAAGTTCGGCGACATCCTGGGCCGCCGGAACCTGTTCCTCATCGCCATCGGCCTCTTCACCCTCGCCTCCGTCGGATGCGCCCTCGCCACGGACTTCTGGGGCTTCGTGGTCTTCCGCGCCATCCAGGGCCTCGGCGGCGGCGGCCTGATGATCCTGTCCCAGGCCATCATCGCCGACATCGTTCCGGCCAAGGAGCGCGGCAAGTACATGGGCCCGCTGGGCGCAATCTTCGGCCTCTCCGCCGTCGCCGGACCGCTGCTGGGCGGTTTCTTCGTGGACCACCTGACCTGGGAATGGGCCTTCTACATCAACATCCCGATCGGCATCGCCGCGTTTACCATCGCCTGGTTCACCCTGACGCTGCCGAACAAGAAGGCAGAGAAGCGGATCGACATCCTGGGCGTGCTGCTGCTCTCCGCGGCCACCACGTGCCTGATTTTCTTCACCGACTTCGGCGGCAAGAAGGACGAGGGCTGGGATTCGCCGCTGACGTGGGCGTTCGGCGCCGGGCTGGTGCTCGCCGCTACGGCCTTCATCCTGGTGGAGCGCCGGGCCGAGGACCCCATCATTCCGTTGAGCCTGTTCAAGAACCGCATCTTCGTGAACTCCACCGCCATCGGCTTCACCCTCGGGCTGGGCATGTTCGCGGCGATCGCCTTCGTCCCGACCTTCCTGCAGATGTCCTCCGGGACCTCCGCCGCCGAATCCGGCCTGCTGATGCTGCCCATGATGGTGGGACTCATGGGCATGGCCATCTTCTCCGGCATCCGCATTTCCAAGACCGGCAAGTACAAGATGTTCCCGATCCTCGGGGCCATCCTGACCATCGCGGCAATGCTGTGGTTGACCACGCTCACGGCCGCCACGCCCATCTGGGTCATCTGCGTGCAGCTGTTCGTCTTCGGCGCCGGCCTGGGCTCGATCATGCAGGTGATTGTCCTGGTGGTCCAGAACTCGGTGCCGGCGGACCAGATCGGCACGGCCACGAGCACCAACAACTACTTCCGCGAGGTGGGCGCGTCCCTGGGCGTCGCGGTGTTCGGTTCCATCTTCACCACCCGGCTCTCCGAGTCCCTGACCAATGCCTTTACCGGCGCCGGGGCGTCCGCTGAGCAGGCGTCGCAGTCCACCCGGACGATGGACCCCCAGGTCCTCAGCCAGCTCCCGGCGCAGCTCAAGGACGCGATTGTCAACGCCTACGCGGACTCGCTCGCCCCCGTCTTCTGGTACCTGCTGCCGTTCCTGGTCATCGCCCTGATCCTGGCCCTGACCCTGAAGCAGATCCCCCTGTCGGACACCGCCGGCATGGTGGCCCGCGGCGAAGCTGTCGGCGGCGAGGAAGCCGAGCGGCTCGAGGCGGAACGGGCGGCAACCCGCCACGCCGCTAACGCCGCGGAGTCCACGGGGCCGGAAGGGCTTTCAGCCCACGGCAACACCGGTGGGTCCGGTCACGACGACGAGCTGACCCGCCTGCGCGGCTGAGGGTCCGGAAACTGACGGTCCGGAAACGGCCCGGCAGCAGCCGGTGAGTGCCGGCAGGGGCGCCGCAACCTTTGGGGGTGCGGCGCCCCTGCCGCATGCCGGGCCGGTCAGCGCCGGCAGGCCGGGATTACCGTGCCGTCAGCCTATCCGGCCGTCGGCAGCAGCATGGCGGCGGCCGTGCCGGCCAGCATGAAGGGCCCGAAGGGAATGGCCGACTGCAGCGTCCCGCGCCGTGCGGCGAGCAATCCGAGACTCCACAGTCCGCCGAGGACGAACGCCGCAAAGGTCCCCGCCATGACGTGCCCCCAGCCCAGGAATCCCAGGTACATTCCCAGGACGCCCGCGAGTTTCACGTCGCCGAATCCCATTCCCGGCGGATATACCGCGTGCAGGAGAAAGTAGAAGAGCCAGAGGGCTGCACCGCCGGCCAGGACACGGAGCCCCGGAATGCCGAATGCCCCGGCGGCGGCCGTGCCGGCCACGTCCTGCCCGCCGGGAAGCAACTGGCTGGCCGCCGCCCCCAGCAGAAGGACTCCGGCGATCCCATAGGAGGGAAAGACGATCCTGTCCGGGAGCAGGTGGTGCCGGACGTCAATGACCGTGAGCCGAACGGCCATCACGAAGAAATACGCACACGCAGCCAGGGCAAGCCAGAAAGCCAGCGGGTTGGCGGCCCCCAGGATGCCGAGTCGTTCGATCACCCTCGGATGCTACTTGATATTCGTCCGGCCCGGCGGTCCCCGCGCGTAAACTGTGGATATGGCCGCATGGGACAGCACGAACCGGCGCAGGCCGGACGCGCCCCGCGGCCCGGCGGAGAAGGCCGCGGCCTTCCGGAACCTGTGCCGGTCATCGCCCTGGAAGTGGCAGTCGCTGAGGTTCGAGTACCTGGACCGGCCGCTCACGGGTTCCTCGGCGGCCCCGGCGGCCCCCTCCCCCGGCGACCTCGTCAGGGGGTGGCTGCGCCGGCCCGGTGCCTTGCGGCTGGAGACTGCCGACGGCCTGGTCATCGGCAGCACCACCGGCATCAATGATTCCCGCGGCGGCTTCTATATCAGCTCCACGAGGAAGACGTGGCTCCTGCCCCCGCACTTGGTTACGCCGGTGTACGACGACGACGGGCTGGTGCGCCGCCGCCCGGAGGCAGCTTATGGCGAGCCGTCGTTCGGCAACGGCAGGTTCGCCGCCGTCCTGGACCCGGTGGAGCTTGCGGGGAACGCCCCCGTCCCGTTGGAGTTCCCCAACTCCAACGCCGTGGAGCTTGGCCCCATCACGGAGGTAGACCACGAGGGCCGGCCGGCCCTGGAATCGACGGTCAGCCCGAACCTCTCCTACCGTCCCGCCGATCCCGGAGCCCCGCTATGCCGTCCGGGACGCACGCTGCTGAGGATCGACGCCGGCACGGGCGTCTGCGTTGCGAGCCGCTGGCTGGACGCGCCCGGGGCCGGCCCAGAGCAGGACGGTTACGGGCACTGGCTCCGCATCCTGGGCGTCGACGAATACATGCTCGATGACCTGTTCCTGGCCGAATCGATGAACCTCACGGACGTCCGGCGCCACATCAGCTGGGACGTACCCGCGGAGTAGCCCGGCCGTGACTCGCATCCGCCCGCCGGCCCCGCTAAGCTTCCTGCGATGACTGAACCCGCCGACTACTGGCCCCCTTTCGGCCTGAGCCTGACCACGCCGCGCCTTCAGCTGCGCCCCATCCGCGACGCGGATATTCCGACCGCGGTCTCAGCCGCCCTGAGCGGCGTGCACGAGCCGGGCCGCAGCCCCTTCAGCAGGCCCTGGGCCGAATCCCCCGCTGAGGAGCTCGGCCCGAACATGGCGCAGTGGTACTGGCGGTGCCGCGGGAACATGACACCGCAGGAGTGGACGCTGCTGCTGGGCATCTGGCACGACGGCGAGTTCATCGGATGTCAGGACGTCGAGGCCAAAGACTTTGCCACGCTGAAGACGGTCACCACGGGCTCCTGGCTGCGGCAAAGCGTGCACGGCCAGGGCTTCGGCAAGGAGATGCGGGCCGCCGTCGCCCTCTATGCCTTCGACTGGCTCGGCGCCGAAGTGGCGGAATCCGAGGCCGCCGCCTGGAACCAGCAGTCCCTGGGCGTCTCACGCTCCCTCGGATACGAGCTCAACGGCGTCACCCGCGCTGCCTGGGGCGGCAAGGCCCAGGAGGTCCAAAACGTCCGCCTCACCCCCGCCACCTTCAAACGCCCCGACTGGGATCTCGGCGTCGAAGGCCACGAAGCCTTCGCGAAGTACCTAGGCATCCACCAGTAGCAGCCCCCAAGCGGGGCAGCGGCCCCCCGCCGTCGGTGGGTTGCCATGGTTGGGTTCGCCGGCCCGCGGCGTCCCGCCGTCGCTTAGACACCTCCCGTCGCTGCGCTGCGGTCGCTGGGCGACCTTCGCTACGCTTTGGTCGGCGATGCGCTCCTCAGCGGGACACCGCAGCACCGCGAGAGTGGGACGCTCACCAGCCGGGACGCGCTCCTCCGCAAGGTGAGGGACAAACGTGCCGGGACGCGGTCTTTCGCAAAGGAGCGCATCGCGACGCATCGGATTCCCGGAGGTCGCTCAGCGACCGCAGGGGTCCCTATGCGTCGTAAGCAGCGTCCCGAGGGCCCCGAGGCGAGCTTGCGAGCCTTGGGAAGGGACCTCTGCGCTAAGCGACGGCGAAAGGCCGCGTTCCGGCAAACTCGACAACAGCGAAGCGCCACGACACGGCGAACCCAACCACGGCAAACCCAACCACGGCGAAGGACCGTGGCCCGGCGAACCGGACCACGGCCCCCAACCTCGGGAGGCTAAATCTCCGCCCCCTCCAGCAGCTCCGTCACGAGGGCTGCGATCGGCGAGCGCTCCGAGCGGGTGAGGGTGATGTGGCCGAACAGCGGGTGTCCCTTCAGGGTCTCGACGACGGCCGCCACGCCGTCGTGCCGTCCGACCCGCAGGTTGTCCCGTTGGGCGACGTCGTGGGTCAGGACGATCTTGGAGTTCTGGCCGATCCGGCTCATCACTGTCAGCAGCACATTCTTCTCCAGGGACTGCGCCTCGTCGACGATCACGAATGCGTCGTGCAGGGAGCGTCCGCGGATGTGCGTCAGCGGCATGACCTCAAGCATGCCCCGGTCCATCACTTCCTCCACCACTTCCTGGCTGACCAGCGCGCCCAGGGTGTCAAAGACCGCCTGCGCCCACGGGTTCATCTTTTCCGCTTCGGACCCGGGCAGGTAGCCGAGTTCCTGGCCGCCCACCGCGTACAGGGGGCGGAAGACGATCACCTTGCGGTGCTCCCGGCGCTCCAGGACGGCTTCGAGCCCGGCGCACAGGGCCAGTGCGGACTTGCCGGTGCCGGCCCGGCCGCCGAGGGACACGATGCCGACCGACGGGTCCATCAGGAGGTCGATCGCCAACCGTTGCTCGGCCGAGCGGCCGTGGAGTCCGAAGACGTCGCGGTCGCCCTTCACGAGCCGGACCTGTTTGTCCGCCCCTACCCGTCCGAGGGCCGAGCCGCGGCTGGACAGCAGGACCAGCCCGGTGTTGGTCGGCATCTCGGCCGCCGCCGGGATGAATACCGGCTCGTGCCCGTACAAGGTGGCAACCTCGTCCTCGCCCGCGTCGAGCTCGGCGACGCCGGTCCAGCCGGAGTCCTTGACGAGTTCATTGCGGTACTCGTCGGCCAGCAGCCCCATGGCCGAGGCCTTGACGCGCATCGGCAGGTCCTTGGACACCACCGTCACGTCGCGGCCCTCGTTGGCCATGTTCTTGGCCACCGCGAGGATGCGGCTGTCGTTGTCCACCCCGCGGAACCCGGCGGGCAGCACCTCGGCGGAGATATGGTTCAGCTCCACCATGAGCGTGCCGCCGTCGGGGCCCAGCGGGATGGGACGGTCCAGGCCGCCGTGCTCGAGCCGCAGGTCATCGAGCAGCCGGAGGGCTTTACGCGCAAAGTAACCCAGCTCCGGGTCGTGGCGCTTTCCTTCGAGCTCGGTGATGACAACGATCGGCAGGATGACCTCGTGCTCGGCGAAGCGCAGGAGGGCCCGCGGATCAGAGAGCAGGACGGAGGTATCGATCACGAAACTGCGGGCCGTGCCCCGGCTCCCTGTTCCTTCCCCGGAAACAGCAAGACCGGCCGCCGCGGAATCCGCTGCACCGGTCTTTGAGGTGGCTCGCTTGGCGCGAGAGGTAGCTTTCTGTCCCTGATCGGAAATGACGTCGGGCAGTTGCTCAGAAATAGCCACATCGACTCCAGCCCCGGGGCAATGCCCGGAATTGTTATTGGTGAGGCGGCTCGGCCTGGAGGCCGGACGCGGCCTCCCATACACCCGGTGCGAAAATCCGCTCCATGTACTGGCCTCCCCGATCGGCCGGCGAATTGCCTGCCGATGGGATTAACGTACGTCTCCGGGGGCCGGTTTGTCCGATAATTTTTCGGCGATTCTTGTTGCCGTCTTGTGAATTCCGCGTGAACCGCTCAGGCGCCGAAGCGGCGCTGCCTGCCGGCGTAGTCGCGCAGGGCGCGCAGGAAATCCACCTTGCGGAACGCCGGCCACAAGGCCTCGCAGAAGTAGAACTCACTGTACGCGCTCTGCCACATGAGGAATCCGGACAGCCGCTGCTCCCCGGAGGTCCGGATCACCAGGTCCGGATCCGGCTGGCCCCTGGTGTAGAGGAAGCGCGAGATGTCATCCACGGTGAGTTCATCGGCCAGTTGTCCGATGTCCGCTCCCCGGGCGACGGCGTCGTGCAGCAGTTCCCGGACGGCGTCGACAATCTCCCGCCGTCCGCCGTAGCCGACGGCGACATTGACGTGCAGCCTCTCCTGCGCGGGCGTGCGCGCCGTCAGGTTGTTCAGCCGCTCGGCGAGGTAGTCCGGCAGCAGTTCGGGGGCGCCCATGGCGTGCACCGAGATGTTGGCGTCCTCGTCCAGCCGGTCCAGGGTGTTGGCGATGATGCCCATCAGGAGGTCGAGTTCCTCGCCGGAGCGGTTCATGTTGTCCGTGGAGAGCATGTACAAGGTGACCACCTTGATGCCCAGCTCCTGGCACCAGCCGAGGAATTCGTGGATCTTGTCCGCACCGGCCTGATGGCCCTGGCTCGTGGGGGCGTTGAACTGGCGGGCCCAGCGCCGGTTGCCGTCGACCATGACGCCGACGTGGCGCGGGATCCGTTCAGGATCGAGGGAGCGCTGGAGCTTGCGCTCGTAAAAGCCGTAGAGGAATCCGGGCATTTCCATCCGGAGATTCACCTGGCTTCCTTGAGGTACTTGTTCAGTGCACATCCTAGGCTACCTGCCGGAGGGCCGTGCCGGGTGCAGCTCCGTCACAGGACAGCCCCGGACGGCTTGCTACTCACCAGTAACTTACTACGGCGTAGGTTATTATTACGGCATGGAAAGCAACAGTCCGGAGCCCCGGCCGGAGCCTCCGGCGAAGCGGGCAACCCCGGTGGACGACGCCGCGGTGCGCCTGGCTGAACTGCTGATGATCAAGCCCAAATGGCGGGGCTGGATCCACACCGTCACCGCCCCGCTGGCGCTGGCCGCCGGGCTGGTGCTGGTGATCCTGGCGCCGCCGGACCTGAAGGTGGCCTGCGCCGTCTATGCCGTTACCGGGGTCCTGCTGTTCGGCGTCAGTGCCGTCTATCACCGCGGGAACTGGTCACCGCGCGTGAAGATCGTCCTGAAGCGGCTGGATCATACGAACATCATGCTGGTGATCGCCGGCAGCTACACGCCGCTCGCCTGGGCCCTGCTGGACCGGCAGCAAGCCGAAGTGCTGCTCTGGGTGATCTGGTCCGGGGCCATCCTCGGCGTGCTGTTCCGCCTGCTGTGGACCAATGCCCCGCGGTGGCTCTACGTGCCGATCTATATCGCCCTCGGCTGCGGCTCGCTGTTCTACCTGCCGGACTTTTTCGCCGCCAACGCTGCCTCGGCGGTGCTGATCTGCGTCGGCGGAATCCTGTACATCACGGGAGCCGTGTTCTATGCCCTGAAGAAGCCGAACTTCAGCTACAAACACTTCGGCTTCCATGAACTCTTCCACGCGCTGACGGTCTTTGCCTTCGCCGCGCACTACATCGCCATTGCCATCGCGGTCCTGGGCTGACGCCGGCTGCGCTGATTCTCCCCACCTTTGAAACTGCGACGCCGGGACTCGCCGGCAGTCCGGCCCGACACGCCGGGCGCCGGCTTCAATGGTGGGGAATTCCGGCGTCAGGGGTTGGCCCCCTGCTCAGCCGGGATGCCCTGCCGCAATGAGCTCGGGCAGCAGCCGCATGTCGGAAAAGACGGTGGTTCCGGGACCGGCCAATCGGGAAGCCGGGGTGACACCGCCGGCATACGCGAAGACGTGCATTCCCGCCGCCCGGGCGGCCTGGACGCCGTAGGCGCTGTCCTCGACGACGGCGCACCGCCCGGGAGCGGCGCCCTGGCCCGCCGCGGCGTGGAGGAACAGGTCCGGCGCGGGTTTGCCGTTGGCCACCTCTGTGGCGCTGTAGATGCGGCCCTGAAAACGGCTTAGCAGCCCGGTCTTGCCCAGGGTCCGGTGCATCTTTTCGTGGCTGCCGCTGGAGGCGACGCAGTGCGGCAGGGACAGCCGGTCCAGGGCGTCCTCGATCCCGTCAACGGCCTCGAGTTCACGTTCAAACGCCTCCTGGTACCAGCGACCGTAGTCGCGGTCCCAGCCGTCGGCCAGCCGGATCCCGAGCTGCTGTTCGACGGCGGCCACAAAGTTCGCCTCGGACTTTCCGACGAACCGTTCCACGATGTCATCGAGTTCCAGCTCCCAGCCCAGGTCTGCCAGCACGCGCTGGTCCACCCGGATGGCGATCACCTCGGAATCCACCAGTACACCGTCACAATCGAACACCACCAGCTCAAAGCCGTCCTGACCAGTCATGAGGACATCCTAGCCAGCTGCCCGCGCATTTCTTCGACGGAAGTCGCGGGGAGGCCGCAGACCATGCCGCGGCACAGGAACACCTGCGGGGCGCCGTCCGGGCCCGCGCCGCGGCCCTGCAGCAGGGGTACCGGCCGGGCGGCGCCGTCGTCCTGGACCGCGACCACCAGCCCGGGGCTGGCCGAGAGCAGCAGCTCCCGGTGCAGCACGGCCCGTTCCGGGGTGTCCGGTCCGGCGACGGCGGCCTCGATGGGACCGGCGAGGGCGGCCTGGGCGGTCGCGAGCAGCCAGCCGGCGGCGCGGGGTGCCTGGCCCGCAAGCGGAGGAAGCAGCAGGGCGAGGATGCTGGCCGCCAGGGTGCGGTGTTCGGACGAGCCGGAGAGGGCCGAGTGGGTCAGCAGGGCACCGGCCAGCGCGGCGGCGCCGCTGGGCGTGGCGCCGTCGAACGGTTCCAGGCCGTCGCGGCCGCCCTGGGCGGCCGTGACCTGCGCGGACTCCCCCGCAGCGTCCCTGAGGCCGCCGTCGGCCGCGAACCGCCTGCAGGCGGCGTCCAGAATGGCCTCGGCCAGCCCGTACCAGCGGGTGTGCCCGGTAACCGCATAGAGCGCGAACAGCCCTTCGGCGCACAAGGCGTAGTCCTCCAGCAAACCGCCGATTCCCCGCGCCACTCCGTCGTGGGAGACGCGCATGAGCCTGCCGGGGCCATCCGCCGCGGGCCGCCAGTGCACGCGCTCAAGATAGTCCGCGATCCGCTCCGCCGCGGCCACCAGCTCCGGTCGTGCCAGGACAGCGCCGGCGTCGGCGAGGGCGGCGACGGCCAGTCCGTTCCAGCCCGCCACCACCTTGTCATCCCGGCCGGGCTGGGGCCGGTTCCTGCGCGCGTGCGCCAGCTGCGGGCGCACCCGCTGCCACAGCGCGGCGTCCCCGCCGGACATCTCCCGGCCCGGATGCAGCGGCGAACCGCCGGCGCTCACGCTTCCGGGCATTCGGACGTTCATGAGGGCAGCCACGGCGGCGCCGTCGGCCGGGCCCAGGAGCGACTCAAGGCCGCCGGGAGTCCACAGGTAGCTGGCCCCTTCGGCGTGCACGCCGTCGACGACCGTGTCGGCGTCCAGCGACGACGCCAGGGCCACGACCCCGGTGTCCGGTCCCGCCGCAGGGGCTGGAGCCGGTCCTGGCACCGGTCCTGGCGCCGGGCCCGCCGCAGGTGCCAGCCCGAGGTGGGCCAGGAGCCAGTCGGCGGTAAGCCCGGCAATCCCGGCGGCCTCGGCCGCCGGGTACTCCGGCGTGCCGCCCAGCCGGACCCAGTGGACATAGACGCGCAGCAACTGGGCGTTGTCGTAGAGCATTTTCTCGAAGTGCGGAACGGACCAGTCCGCCGTCACCGAATAGCGGGCGAAGCCGCCGTCGAGCTGGTCGAACAACGCCGAGCGGGACATTGCCGCCAGGCACCGCCCGGCCATGTCCCGGGCCGCCGTCGCGGTCTCCAGGCCCGCGGATTCCAGGCCCTCTGTGTCCAGGTCCGCGGAGTCCTGGCCCGCGGTGTCCGGCGCTGCTGCCGGCGGCATGCTGTCCGAGGGCACTGCGGCGTGACGGATCAGGAATTCGAGCACGGCCGCGGGCGGGAACTTTGGCGCGCCGCCGAAGCCGCCGTGGGCCCGGTCCTCGGCGCCGGAGAGGGCGGTGACGGCTTCGGCAAGGAGCGCCGCGTCCAGGGCCCCGGGCGGCCCGTCCAGATGCAGGGCGGCTGCCGGCTGGGACGCCGCGATGCCGCGCGCCAGGGTGTCGGCGTTGGCCTCGACGGCGCCGCGGCGTTCCGTCCAGGCCTCGTTCACGGCTTCAAGGACCTGCCGGAAGGACGGCCGGCCCGGCATGGGCCGGGGCGGGTAGTACGTGCCGGCATGGAAGGCCCGGCCATCGGGCAGGAGGAAGACGGACATCGGCCAGCCGCCCTCGCCGCTGATCGCCTGCGTCGCTGTCATGTAGACGGCATCGACGTCAGGGCGCTCTTCGCGGTCCACTTTGATGGAGACAAAGTGGGCGTTCAGGTAGTCGGCGGCGTCCCGGTCCTCAAAGGATTCATGGGCCATGACGTGGCACCAGTGGCAGGCCGCGTAGCCGATTGAGAGGAACACCGGCACGTCCCGGGCGGCAGCTGCGGCGAAGGCCGCGTCACCGAACGGCTGCCAGTGCACGGGGTTGCCGGCGTGCTGGCGCAGGTACGCAGAGGGTTCCGCCGCCAGGGCATTCGAGGCCCCGGACGGCGGGTTGGGGAATCCGCGGTCAGCGGGTTCCGGGTCCCGCATCGCCGTTGACTTCCGGCCGGTTAACCGCGCCGTCGGACCGGGAAACCCCGCCGTCGGCGGGGAAGGCGGTGCCGTCGGCAGGGAATCCGGCGTCCCCGGCGGCCTCACGTTCTGCTTCCACCTGGGCACGGTAGCGGACCCGGCGGATGCGCCGCACCATGTCCACGATCAGCAGCGCGGTCAACACCACGATGAAGGCTGTCAGCAGGAAGCCCAGCAGACCCGGGGTGACCTGGTCCTCGGACAGGCCCGGGCGCAGCGACGGCGTAGGGGTCGGCGCCGGGGCTGTTGCGAGGGCGATGAGCAAGGAATGCACGGTGGGGAACCTTCTGTGGAACTGGGTGTCTTTACTGCGGTGACTTTTCTACAGTGCTTTGTCTACAGCATCTTTTCTACACTGGATAGAAGAGCCCTTTCGTCTCTATCTTAGCCCGGCGAAGAGGTCCGTTTCCGGCAGATCTACGGGGATCCGGGATTCGATCAGGGAGTAGTCCTCCCACGGCCAGACCTTGCGTTGCATGGCCGAGGAGACCGCGAAGAAGAATCCTTCCGGGTCCACCTGGGTCCGGTGTGAGCGGAGTGCGTCGTCGCGGGCTTCGAAGAAATCGCCGCACTCGACCTGGGTTGTGGTGGCGTGTGTCGGCGGCGGCGGGGTATGCCCCTCGGCGTCCGCTTCCAGCCACGCAGCGAGCCGCTCGGCATACGGGGACTGCAGGCCGGCCTCCTCCAGCGCGGAGTGGAGGGCACGGAAACGGTCCGGGCTGAAGGCGCGGTCGTAGTAGAGCTTGCTGGGCTCCCAGGGTTCCCCGGCGTCCGGATACCGGGCAGGATCGCCGGCCGCCGCGAAGGCCTCGACGGCCACCCGGTGCGCCATGATGTGGTCCGGGTGCGGGTAGCCGCCGTTCTCGTCATAGCTGAGGATCACGTGGGGCTTGAAGTCCCGGACCAGCCGGACCAGCGGCGCGGCCGCCCGCTCCAGCGGCTGCAGGGCGAAGCACCCGGGCGGCAGGGCCGGCAGGGGGTCGCCCTCCGGCAGCCCGGAATCGACGAAGCCGAGCCAGCGCTGACGGATGCCGAGGACGTTCGCGGCGGCATCCATCTCCAGCCGGCGTGCCCCGGCCATGTCGCGTTTGGGGTGCGGTTGCCCCTCCATCGCGGGGTTCTGGATGTCGCCGCGGGAGCCGTCGGTGCACGTGGCCACCAGGACTTCCACGCCGGCGGCGGCATACATCGCCATCGTGGCGGCACCCTTGCTGGATTCGTCGTCGGGATGAGCATGGACCGCCAGCAGACGAAGCGGTGCTGACGGGCTGGGGGATGCTGTCATCGTGGGACGGCTCCTCTTTCTGCTGTGCTGCCCTGTTGGGGTGCGTCTGTTGGTGTGCGGCTTGGTCTGTGCGGCCAGCCGGAAATATCCCGGTCCGATCCACACTAAACTGGACTGGTGACTTCCGAGGACCAGCCTGCCGCGCCGGCACCTAACAGCCTATCCAATCGTTACGGCGGCCAAAAGCGCGCGCTGTCCCGCAAGGTCAAACGCAACATCCTGATCGCCGCCCTCGCCGTGGGCATTGCCTTTCTGGCCTGGGTCTCGACGTCGGCGGCCATCGGCGGCGTCAGCTACAAGGATGTCGGCTACAGCACCCCCGACGCCACGGTCACGGAAATCGACTTCCAGGTCACGAAGGACCCGGCAGCGGAGGCGAAATGCGCTGTGAAGGCCATGGACTCGAAGTTCGCGATTGTGGGCTGGAAGGTTGTGGACATCGGGCCGAACGCGGCCGATGCCGGCACGGACGGCGGGCGCACCACAGCCCACCGCGCCCAGTTGCGCACGGAATCCCAGGCGGTCTCCGCCGTCGTGGACAGCTGCTGGATTCCCGACGCCGGACAATAGCGGGACCACGGGCCGCGGCAAGTGCCGGGCCGCGCACACAGTGAAGCCGTCCGAGGCCGCCTGGGACACCGCCTGTAACACCGTGTGATCCACGCCGCAGTCCTCTTTGGTTTATCCACAGGATTGACTACAATGGATCAATACCTTTCCCCCGCTGAGCTGGTTACTGCGTCATAAAAGTGGCCACCGTGGCGGGGTCTTTGCTTGTATGACCACCCAAAGGAGAAGTCCGTGTCTACCACCAACAGCGCAACTGCGGCTTGGCTTACCCAGGAAGCTTTTGACCGCCTGAAGGCAGAGCTGGACAACCTTTCCGGCCCCGGCCGGGCAGAAATCGTCCAGAAGATCGAAGCGGCGCGCCAGGAGGGCGACCTCAAGGAGAACGGTGGCTACCACGCTGCCAAGGAGGAGCAGGGCAAGATCGAGGCCCGCATCCGCCAGCTCACGGCCCTCCTCCGGGACGCCCACGTCGGGGAGGCCCCGGCCGACGACGGCATCGTGGAGCCCGGCATGATCGTCGTGGCCAGGATTGCCGGCGACGAGGAGAGCTTCCTGCTCGGCTCCCGCGAAATTGCCGGCGACTCGGACCTGGATGTCTTCAGCGAGAAGTCCCCCCTCGGCGCGGCCATCGTCGGCCACAAGGAGGGCGACAAGCTCAGCTACACCGCCCCGAACGGCAAGGACATCACGGTGGAGATCATCTCCGCCAAGCCGTACGCCGGCTGACACCAGCGACATAACAGCGACGCCGGTCTCCCCTTAGCGGGGAGGCCGGCGTCGTGTTTTCCGCCCGTTGGCGGGGGCTGCTGGGGCCGGCCGGTTTGGCCGGAGTCCCCGGAGGTGTCCTCTACCCGGGTAGTCAGCGTCCCGCGGGCAGCGCCCCGGGACGCCTGGTGCTCAGCAGCAGCGCGGCTGTGATGCCGCCGATAGCCCCGCCCAGGTGGGCCTGCCACGAGACGAAACTGGCCACGGTGGGCAGGATTCCGAACAGGATGCCGCCATAGGCCATGAACAACACCACGGACAGGGCGATCTGCCACCAGTTCCGGTTGATGAAGCCGCGGACCAGGAGGAACGCGAAGAGCCCGAACACCAGCCCGGAGGCGCCCACGGTGACGCTGGCGCCGCCGATGAGCCACACCACGAGCCCGGATGCCAGCCAGCTGGCGGCCAGTGCGGTGATGAACACCCGGTGCCCGGAGAGGAACACGAGGAAGCCGAAGATGATTAACGGGAGCGTGTTGGACATCAGGTGGGCCAGGCTGGAGTGCAGCAGCGGAAAGGTCAGGATGTCCAGGATCCCGTCCAGGCTGCGCGGCCGCAGCCCGAAAGTGCGGTTCAGGGAGTGGAACAGTGCGGTGTTGAGGATCTCGATCAGGTAGAGCAGCACCACGAAGGAGCCGACCACCAGCAGTCCCCGGCGGGCCCGCACCGCGGTGCTCTCCACTTCCCGCGGCTCCCCGCCCCCAAACGAGTCCATCACCATGGCCCCTAGTGCACCACGATCGGCTGGAAACCCTCGGCGCGCAGCGCCGCCAGGACCTGGCTGCAGTGCTCGTGGCCCTTGGTTTCCAGGTTGACGGTGATGGAGACGTCGCCCATGCTGATGGAGCCGCCCACCCGGGTGTGGTCCAGGCCCGTGACGTTGGCGTCGTTCTCGGCGATGATGCGGGCGATCGTGGCCAGCGAGCCCGGACGGTCGTCCAGCATCATCCGCACGGTCATGTACCGGCCGGCGGCGGAGAGGCCGCGCTGGATGACCTTGAGCATCAGCATGGGGTCGATGTTGCCGCCGGAGAGGACCACCGCAACGGTTCCGGGATTTTCGATCTTGCCTTCCATGAGCGCCGCGACGCCGACGGCCCCGGCAGGTTCCACCACCATCTTGGCGCGCTCCAGCAGGAAGATCAGCGCCCGGGCCAGGGCGTCTTCGCTGACGGTGACGACGTCGTCGACGAGCTCGCGGATGATGCTGAACGGCAGCTGGCCCGGCCGGCCGACGGCGATGCCGTCGGCCATGGTGGAGACCTTTTTGAGCGGGACGAGGGCGTCGGCTGCGAGCGAGGGTGGATAGGCGGCGGCGTTTTCAGCCTGGACGCCGATGATGCGGATCTCGCGGCCGAGTTCTTTGGCGCGCGCCTTCACCGCGACGGCAACGCCCGCGAGGAGTCCGCCGCCGCCGACACCCATCAGGATGGTGTCGACGTCGGGGACCTGTTCGAGGATCTCCAGCCCGACCGTCCCCTGGCCGGCGACGACGTCGACGTCATCGAAGGGGTGGACAAAGACGGCACCGCTTTCGTCGGCGTAGCGCTTGGCTTCCGCCAGCGCCTCGTCCACGTTGTGGCCGTGCAGCACCACCTCGGCGCCGTGGCTGCGGGTGGCGGCGAGCTTGGGTAATGCGACGCCGAGCGGCATGTAGATCCGGGCCTTGATGCCCAGGCTCTTGGCTGCGACAGCCACGCCCTGGGCGTGGTTTCCGGCAGAGGCCGCCACGACGCCGCGCTTCTTTTCGGCGTCGGAGAGCTTGGCCATCCGCACGTAGGCGCCGCGGACCTTGAAGGAGCCGGCGCGCTGCAGGTTTTCGCACTTGAGGAAGACCTCGCCGCCGACCGTGCTGCCGAGGGCCCGCGATGATTCCACGGGCGTCCGCGTAATAATCCCGTCGAGCAGCTTCTGCGCCTCCAGGACATCGTCCAGCGTGACGGGCAGGCTCTCAAGGGTATTCACGAACTGTTCTCCTTCTTTGGATCAGGCGTCGGTGCCCCGTCCGGCATCGCTGCCCGGAGCACCGCTGTTGGGTGCGGCGCCCTCGCCGCCGGGGTTTGCGCCCGGCAGGTGGACGTCTGTGAAGGTGGTGTCTGCGCCGGGTTCGGGGGCAGAACCGCCCCCGGCTCCCGCGGTTGCCAACACTTCATCATGTTCCCACGTTCTGCCCGCAATGTAGCGAATCGACGAGTTTGCTACGGCAAGGATCGGAACGGAGAACAAGGCGCCGGGGATCCCGGCGAGGTAGGAGCCGGCCGCGACGGACAGGATCACGGCGACGGGGTGGAGGGAGACGGCCTTGCCCATGACGAGGGGCTGCAGGATGTGGCTTTCGAGCTGCTGGACGCCGAGCACGATCGCCAGCATGATGAGGGCGTTGACGGGCCCGTTGGCGACCAGCGCCAGCAGCACGGCGATCGCGCCGGTGAACAGCGCGCCGACCACCGGGATGAACGAACCGAGGAAGACCAGCACGCCCAGCGGCAGCGCGAGCGGCACGCCGATGATGGCGGCGCCGACGCCGATTCCCACGGCGTCCACGAAGGCGACGAACATTTGGATGCGTGCGTAGCTGACCATGGATGTCCAGCCGCGGCGGCCCGCGCCGTCCGTGGCCCGGCGCGCCTTCCGGGGCATGAGCCTGACGAGGAAGGCCCAGATCCTGTCGCCTTCGAGCAGGAAGAAGATCAGGATGAACAGCGCCAGGACCAGGCCGGCGGCGAAGTGCCCGGCGGTGCTCCCGAACGTCAGAGCCCCGCTGAGGATGCTGCTGCTGTTGTTCTGCAGGGCAGCGGTGGCGTCCTCGATGTACTTATCGATCTGGGCGGCCGTCAGGTGCAGCGGGCCTTCCGACAGCCAGGTCTGTACCTGCTGCACGCCCGTGAGCGCCTGGGACCACAGCTCGCCGAAGCCCTGCATGAGCTGGCGCCCGACCAGGGTCAGGGCACCGACGATGAGGCCGATGAAGCCGAGCACCGTGATGGCGACGGCGAGCCCCTTGGGCACGCGCCGGTTGGCCATCCAGCGCACTGCGGGGCTGAGGAGCCCCGAGAGGAGGGCGGCCACCATCACGGGGATGATGAGGAAGCTGACGTGGCTGAGCAGCCAGACCAGCAGCCCGATCACGAGCAGGATCAGCCCGCCGCGCCACGCCCAGGCGGCGGCGATCCGCACGCCGTAGGGAATGTCCTGGTCGATCTCCCGGTCGGTCCGTACCCGGGCCCCGGCGCGTGACCCGGTCCCGGCCGCGGAATAGGAGGGGTTTGTGGCAGGTGCGGCGTCCTCAGCTGGCGTCATAGCCCCATGATTCCGTAGGCGACGCCCAATAGGAAACCAGAAACCAGCAACCAGCAACCGGCAACCAGCACCGGGCTACGGCCCAGGCACGGGGCGACGGCCGAGGCACCGGCCCGGGGGCCGTTCATGGGGTCAGGCCGCCCGGTCAGCCCACAGCGTCAGCCGGCAGCGGCCGTCAGCGAGGCGGAGATGCCCCAGGTCATGGAGAACTGCTCCCCCGGCGCAAGCCAGCGCAGGCCCTCGCCGCTGTTGAACGCGTTGGCGGGACCGGTCATCGGCTCGATCGCGACCGCCTTCGACCGGCCCGGAAATTCCGTCGTCACGAAGACATGGACATACCCGCAGCTCGCGTCCTGCCACAGGCTCACCGTCCGCCCGTCGGGTGAGCGCAGCGTGTGCCGGGCGACGCCGCCGTCGAACTCCAGGTCCGTGTAGGCCGAATCGAGGTCCAGGGTCCCCACCGGCCGCCCGCCGCGCAGATCGAAGTCGCCGCTGACCGGTTCACTGCTGCGCGGGATGAGGCGGCCGTCGGCGACCAGCCTGGTCCGGGCGTCCACACTCACGGTGAGGTCCTCGCTGGGCACGTCGCCCAGCCGCAGGTACGGGTGCGCGCCGAGCACGAACGGCGCACGGTCCTGGGAGTCGTTGATCAGGGTTTGGCGCACCACCAGCCCCAGGTCCTCGGCCAGTTCGTAGCGGACCCGGTGCCGCAGAAGAAACGGGTAGCCGTGCTGCGGAAAAACCGCCGCCTCCAGGGTTACGGAGAACTCGTCCTCGTCCACGAGATCGTAGGAGGAGTTCCGCAGCAAACCATGGCTGGCGTTATTGCGGGAGACCTCGGTGATGTCCAGCTGCAGCTTCTTGCCGTTGAGGTGCCAGACGCCGTCCTCCACCCGGTTGGCCCAGGGTGCCAGCGTGATTCCGGTGGCGCCGGGCGCGATGTCGGCATCCCCGTAGGTTTCCGTCAGGGCGGTGTCTCCGCGGCTGTAGAGCCGCAGGCCGGCGGCGAGTTCGGTGACGACTGCCAGGGCGTCGCCGCGCCGGAGCTCGTACTGCCGGCCGGACGCGTACCTGCGCATCGTGTCATTGGCGGCGGATACAGTGCCGGATGCCGGGGGTGTCGCTGAGAGATCCATGGTGACCACCGTACAGCCCGCACCACACAAACAACCCGGCAACCCGTATACCTTGGACCCATGACTTCCAGCAGCGCAGGAGCCAGGCCATGAATCCACCCCTGGACGGCCGCGGGCTCGCCGCCCGGTTTGAGACGGTCTTCGGCGCCCGGCCCGACGGCGTGTGGCAGGCACCGGGGCGGGTCAACCTCATCGGCGAGCACACCGATTACAACGAGGGCTTCGTCCTGCCGTTCGCCATCGACCGGGCGGCCCGGGTTGCCGTCCGGGTCCGGCCGGATTCCACGGTGCGGATGCTCTCCACGTTCGGCAACCAGGGGCTGACCACCGCGGAGACCGGCTCGCTGGCCCGCGCCAGTGCCAGGGGCTGGACAAAGTACCCGCTCGGGGTCATCTGGGCCCTGCAGCAGTGGGGACTTCAGGTTCCCGGCGTGGACCTGCTCCTGGATTCCGAGGTTCCGCGAGGGGCCGGCCTGTCGTCCTCCCACGCCATCGAATGCGCCGTGATTTCGGCGCTGAACGGGCTCATGGACGCCGGCCTCTCCGTGCAGGACATGGTCCTGGCCACCCAGCGGGCGGAGAATGACTTCGTCGGCGCGCCGACCGGCATCATGGACCAGTCCGCCTCGCTCCGGGCCACTGCCGGCCACGCCGTCTTCCTCGACTGCCGGGACCAGAGTGTCCGGCTGGTGCCGTTCGACGCCGACGCCGCGGGACTGGTGCTGCTGGTTATCGACACCCGGGTTTCCCATTCCCACGCCGACGGCGGCTATGCGGCCCGCCGGGAATCGTGCGAACTCGCCGCCGAGGTCCTTGGCGTGCGGGCGCTGCGCGACGTCGGGCTCGAGGACCTCGAGGAGGCCAGCGGGCTTCTGGACCAGGAGACCTTCCGCCGGCTCCGGCATGTTGTCACCGAGAACCAGCGCGTGCTGCAGACGGTGGAGCTGCTGGACACCCGGGGCCCGGCCGCCATCGGCCCCTTGCTCGACGCGTCCCATGCCTCGATGCGCGATGACTTCGAGATCTCCTGCGCGGAGCTGGATCTTGCCGTGGACACGGCGCGGTCGGCCGGCGCGATCGGCGCCCGCATGACCGGCGGCGGCTTCGGCGGCTCCGCGATCGCCCTGACCCCGGCGGGATCGGCGCAACAGGTGCGCTCCGCCGTCGAACGTGCCTTCGCCCGGGCCGGGTATGCCGCGCCGGAGATCTTCAGCGTCAGCCCCGCGGCCGGAGCCATGCGGCTGGCCTAGGCGGGGCGTAGTCTGGGCGCATGCCAGAAGCTGTCATCGTTTCTACTGCCCGGAGCCCGATCGGCCGTGCGTTCAAAGGGTCCCTGAAAGACGAACGGCCGGACGATCTCGCCGCGGCCATGATCACGGCGGCCCTCGCCGGGATTCCGGAGTTCGACGCCGCCGCCGGGCCCGGCCACGGCCTGGACGACATCTATCTGGGGTGCGCCGAGCCAAGCGGCGAGGCCGGCTCCAACATGGCCCGTGTGGTCAGCATCCTGGCCGGGCTGGACAACGTTCCGGCCGCCACCATCAACCGTTTTTGTGCCTCCAGCCTGCAGACGCTCCGGATGGCCTTCCACGCCATCAAGGCCGGCGAAGGCCAGGCGTTCGTGGCCGCCGGGGTTGAGGCCGTGTCGCGCTACCGGGACTGGGCCGGTGCCGGCGAGACCGACGCCAGCACGCACAATCCGCGCTTTGAGGCGGCCCGGAAACGCACCGAGGCCCGCGCGGCCGCCAACACGCCGTGGACCGACCCGCGGCTGGGCGGCCGGATGCCGGACGTGTACATCGCCATGGGCCAGACGGCGGAGAACGTCGCCACAAGCTACGGCATCACCCGTCAGGAGCAGGACGCCTGGGCGGTGCTCAGCCAGAACCGGGCCGAGGCGGCCATCGCCTCCGGGTTCTACGCCCGCGAAATCACCCCCTATACCCGCGCCGACGGCTCGGTGGTGGACCGCGACGATTCGCCGCGTCCCGGTGTGACAGCAGAGGCGGTCGGCGCCCTGCAGCCCGTTTTCCGCAGCGGCGGCACCGTGACAGCCGGGAACGCGTGCCCGCTCAACGACGGGGCCGCCGCCGTCGTGGTCATGAGTGACTCTCGCGCCCGCGAACTGGGCCTCGAGCCGCTTGCCCGGATCGTCTCCACCGGTGTCAGCGCCCTGTCCCCGGAGTTGATGGGCATGGGGCCGGTGGAAGCGACCCGCAGGGCGCTCACGATCGCCGGACTGACCATCGGGGACATCGACCTTGTGGAGCTCAACGAGGCCTTCGCGGTCCAGGTGGTGGCCAGCGCCCGGGAGCTCGGCATCGATCCGGAGATGCTCAATGTCCACGGCGGCGCCATCGCGCTTGGCCATCCCTTCGGGATGACCGGCGCACGCATGACCACTACGCTGCTCAACGGGCTCCGCGCCCGCGACGCCTCCCTCGGCCTGGCCACGCTGTGCGTCGGCGGCGGCCAGGGCATGGCGGTTGTGTTCGAGCGGCTCAGCTGACGGCTTCCTGCTGAGCCGCATACGCGAGAGGAGCCCCGCCATTGGGCGGGGCTCCTCGCGGGAAATCAGGGTCGTTCAGGAACGACGCCGGTCAGTCGTCGCCGCGCAGGATGGCCAGGAGTCGGATGATTTCGACGTAGAGCCAGACCAGCGTGACCGTGAGGCCGAAGGCAGCGGTCCAGGAGAAGCGCTGCGGGGCGCCGGCGCTGATGGCCGCCTCGATCGACGTGAAGTCCATGATCAGGGAGAAGGCGGCCAGGCCGATCGCCAGGAAGCCGATGAAGACGCCGAGCGGGATGCCCATGATCTCCACGCTGGTGCTCAGGCCAAACGGCGTGGTCACGGCCCCGGTCATCATCATGACGACGTTGACGAGCGCAAACACCGCATAGCCGATCAGGGCGATCATGAAGAACCGCATGAGCTTGGGCGTCGCCCGGACCTTGCCGCTCTTGAACAGCACGAGCGTCACGGCGAAGACGGAAAGTGTCCCGACGACGGCCTGGATGCCGACTCCCGGGAACAGGTTGTCAAGGATGCGGGTCAGGCCGCCGAGGAAGAACCCTTCGAGCAGGGCGTAGGCCAGGATCAGTCCGGGCGACGGCTGCTTCTTGAAGGTGTTGACCATTGCCAGGGCGAAGCCGCCGAGGGCTCCGAGGATCATCAGCATGGATCCGGTGCCCTGCGGGACGGCGAGCGCCACTGCCGCGCCGACTACCAGGATGCCGAGGCATCCGGCGGTCTTGACGATGACGTCGTCGTACGTCATCCGTCCAATGTCAGCCGGCCCGGCCGCCGGGCGGTTGTACAGGTCCTGGAGCTGTTCCTGGGTCATGCCCTGCTGGGCCGCATTCCACCCGCCCTGGACCGGGGCCTGACCGTAAGCGGTCTGGCCATACGGGTTCTGACCGTACGGGGCCTGACCGTACGGGGCCTGCGGGGCAGGCGGTGCCTGGGTGGCTTCGCGGAAATTCTTTCCGCTGAAGATCGGGTTTCCGCCATGTGCCATTGCGGGTGTCCTCCAAAATAAGGGGGTGGGTGATGTTCCGGTGCGATGCGGACTAGACGAATTGCGATTTTATATAGTCACGCTACCAATTCCCACGGCTGACAGGGAGGGATAGTTCCCCACGGGGACCGCCGCAACCGAACCGTGATCTAGGTCAGCGGGTTTTTCAGGCCGAGCATGTCCGCGGACGCCGGCCTCCCCATGCGGCTCGCGAGAGTGCGGCTCGTGACTGTGCCGGCCGCCAGCAGGCCGGACTGACCGTCACCGTGGAAATCGTCGAACCGCTGCGACGGGTCACCCTTCGGCTCCGGGAGCGGGCCGGGAACCGGCGCCGGCGTTCCCGTGCCGCTGTTGATAATGACGTCGTCGATGTAGATGTCGGCCATTTGCTGATCGTGTTCGGAGCCAAGCTGGAGCGTGTCGAGCGTCGTCGCGGAAATACTGACAGTGCCGGCGTAGACCGAACGCCCGTCCCACCAGATTTGGACGGTGGTCCCGGGGCCGTTGGGGACCACGTGCATGACGAGCCGGTGCCAGGAGTCAGTCGGGACGTCCCGCCGCAAGGTGGTGTAGGCGAACCCTGCGGGTGACGAGGTACGGAGCACGAGCTCATGGGAGATGTTCTGCCGGAAAACATCCAGGACGCGGACTCCGCCGGCAAAGAACCGGAAGTAGGGAACATTGTTTCCCGCCATTCCTTCGGCGGCGATGTTGAACCAGCCGTCCGCATATGCCTCCGTGGTCCCGGGGGTCAGGCCCACCGTCAGCCTGGCGATGGAGCCCGGCACCGCGGTGGTGTGCAGGAGGGCGGCACAGTTCCCGGAGTGCGAGAGCCCGGTGGACACAGAGGCGTTCCCCGTCCCGGCCGCGGAAATGCCGAACCCGTCCAGGGTGCCCGCCTCGAAGCTGGACGCCGCCGCCTGGATCCCCGGATAGGGGTCCCTGAGTGCCTCGGTGGAGGCAACGCAGGCCTGCGCCCCGGCGGTTTCGGGGCCCAGGCTGAGCGCCGGGAGGCCCAGGATCGCCAGTACAAGCGAACCCGCGAGGCACAGCTTGACCACCCGGTTCATCAGTCGGCCCTCCACGATCGGCCCCTGCCTTCGGCGCCGGCCGGATTCCGGAACGAACGGACTCGGGTTCTGGCGCTCTTCGCACCATAACGCCGGCGGGCTTGGAAAAAGCTTGGGGGTGGCGGTTCCGCGGGCCGGAGCGTACGTGCCCGGCCGCCCGCGTCAGCCCCGGGCGACCCGGCGAATTGGGGGGCGGGCGGGCCACTGTTTAGGCATACTCGGAATCAACAAAAGTTTTCTTTAGCTGGGCTACAGCAAGGTGTCGGCGGCGCTACACGGTTGTTACCCGATCGCGACGTTCTCCCTGCTCGCAGCGGCATTCTTTGGGTCGCCCGGGCTGTAGCATAGGCCACACAGGGTGACGGACATCACAACACGTGATCGTAGTGCCAGACGCTCGTCCCCTGACCGTTCGCAACGGTTGCAAAGGCGCAACCCACAGCACCCCCATGTGGAGGTTTTCAATTTGAGAAGCACAACGAGCGGCCTGTCGCAGAGACGGCGCGGCAGACTATTGAGGGCTGTGGGGTCAGTATTTGCAGCCACGGCTGCGCTACTGCTCATCGTGGCCCCGGCGTCCAGCGCCACGACCCCCTCGCCGACACCATCCCCGTCGGCCACCCAGTTCACGAACAGCATCAGCGGCTTCCTGCGCGGCGACGACCGCGCACCGATCCCCGGGGTGACCATCACCGCCACGAGCGGCGATTTCACGGGAACCACGAAATCGGGAGCCAACGGCGCCTGGACCATCGGCGTCCCCACCCAGGGAACCTACGAGGTCAAACTCGATGAGTCCACGCTTCCGCAGGGCATCAAACTGGCCGAGGGCCAGGAGAACCCCCGCAACGTCACCTTCAGCCAGACCTCAAACCTCTCGGTGATCTTCACGTTTGGCAAGGGCATTGTCGTGGAGCAGCAGAACTTCATGCAAAACCTGCTCAACCGGCTGGTGGCAGGCCTGAGCTTCGGCCTGTTGCTCGCCCTCGCGTCCGTGGGCCTGTCCCTGATCTTCGGCACCACCGGCCTGACCAACTTCGCGCACGGAGAAATGGTCACCCTCGGCGCGGTACTGGTGTTCGCCTTCAACCAGATGCACCTGCCGTTCTGGCTGGCCGTCATCCTGGCCGTCATCGGCGGCGGATTGTTCGGCTACGTCCAGGACGCGGGCCTGTGGAAACCCCTGCGGCGTCGCGGAACCGGGCTTGTTCCGATGATGATCGTCAGCATCGGCCTGGCCCTGTCCGTGCGCTACATCATCCAGTTCTACTTCGGCGGCGCCACCCAGCAACTGCCGTTCGCCCAGAGCGTGGAAATCCTGATCGGCCCGATCTCCATCTCCCCCAACAACCTCTTGTCCCTCCTCGTCAGCGCCGTCGTGATCGCCGCCCTCGGCGTCGTCCTGCTCAAGACCCGCCTCGGCAAGGCCACCCGCGCGGTGGCCGACAACCCGGCGCTGGCCGCGGCCTCCGGCATCGACGTCGACTCCGTCATCCGGATCGTCTGGGTGGTCGGCGGCATGCTCGCCGCCCTCGGCGGCATCCTCTGGGCCTACTACCGTCCCGGCGTCACCTTCGACATGGGTTCGCAGATCCTGCTGCTCATCTTCGCCAGCGTCACCCTCGGCGGCCTCGGCACAGTCTGGGGCGCCCTGGTCGGTTCCATCATTGTCGGCATCTTCGTTGAGCTGACCACCGTGTTCGGCCTCGCAGCCGACCTCAAATACGTGGGAGCGTTGTTCATCATGATTGTTGTCCTCTTGTTCCGCCCTCAGGGCATTCTGGGCCGCAAAGAGCGCGTGGGTTAGGAGACAGCCATGGACTTCGGATTCATATTTTCCAGCGCCGCCGGTGAACTTTTCAGCCCGACGACAGCTGCCTACGCCCTGGCCACCCTCGGCCTCGCGGTTCACTTCGGCTACACCGGCCTGCTCAACTTCGGCCAGGCAGGCTTCATGGCAGTGGGAGCCTACGGCTTCGCCATCTCCACCCTGACGTTCCATGTGCCGTTCTTCGTCGGACTGCTCATCGCCGTCGTCGCGTCCGCCATCTTCGCCCTGCTGCTGGGCATCCCGACGCTGCGGCTGCGGGCGGACTACCTGGCCATCGTGACCATCGCGGCGGCCGAAATCGTGCGCTACATCGTCACGACCAACCAGCTGACCGCCATCACCGGCTCGGCCAACGGCCTGGCCGCCTTCGAGGGCGATTTCTACGCCATGAATCCCTTCCCGCCGGGGACCTACGTTGGCATGAACAACCGCGACTTCTTCATCCGGGTGGTCGCCTGGGCAGTCGTGGCCGTCTTCTGCACCCTGGTCTGGCTGCTGATGCGAAGCCCCTGGGGCCGGGTACTCAAGGGCATCCGCGAGGACGAGAACGCCGTCCGCTCGCTCGGCAAGAACGTGTACGCCTACAAGATGCAGTCCCTGATCATCGGCGGCGCGCTCGGAGCCCTGGCAGGCATGATCTTCACGATTCCCCGCGGCGCGGTGCAGCCTGCCAACTACGGCACGGAATTGACGTTCTTCCTCTACACCTGCCTGCTGCTCGGCGGGCTCGGCACTGTGCTCGGCCCGGTGGTCGGCGCGATGATCTTCTGGGTGGTGCTCTCGCTCACCCAGGGCATCCTCTACGGCCTGATCGAGTCCGGCACCATCACGTGGCTGAACACGGTCCAGGCCGGGCAGCTGCGTTACATCCTGGTCGGCGTGGCGCTCATGCTGCTAATGATCTTCAGGCCCCAGGGCGTTCTCGGCAATAAGAAGGAGCTGGCATTCGCATGAGCATTCCAAGCGAAGAGTCACGGGACGAACCCCGCACGTCGGAAGAGATCGACTACATGACGGACAACCGTCCGATCGCCGCCGGCGAGATCGCGCCCGGTTGCAAGAAGCGTGATCCGATCGTGGTGGCAGAAAACGTCACCCGCACCTTCGGCGGCATCAACGCCGTCGACGTCCAGTACCTCGAGATCCCGCGGCACAAGATCACCGCACTGATCGGCCCCAACGGCGCCGGCAAGACCACCTTGTTCAACCTGCTGACGGGATTCGATACCCCGAACTCGGGTACATGGCAGTTCGAAGGCAACAACATCGCCGGCGTCTCCTCGTACAAGGTTGCCCGGATGGGGATGGTGCGCACGTTCCAGCTCACCAAGGTCATGGGCAAGCTCACCGTCATGGAGAACATGCGCCTCGGCGCCTCCAGCCAGTCCGGCGAACGGCTGTCCAAGGCTTTGTTCAAGGGCATCTGGGGCGGCCAGGAAAAGAAGATCACCCAGGAAGCCAACGTGCTGCTGGAGAAGTTCAAACTGGACGCCAAGAGGGACGACTACGCGGCGTCGCTGTCCGGCGGGCAGCGGAAGCTGCTGGAAATGGCCCGCTCCCTCATGGTGCGGCCCAAGCTGGTCATGCTCGACGAGCCGATGGCCGGCGTCAACCCGGCGCTGACGCAGTCGCTGCTGGACCACATCAAGAACCTCAAGGCCGAGGGCATGACCGTCTTGTTCGTCGAGCACGACATGAACATGGTCCGCCACATCGCCGACTGGGTGGTGGTGATGGCAGAGGGCAAGATCGTGGCCGAAGGGCCTCCCGCCGAAGTCATGAAGAACCCCGCCGTGATCGACGCCTACCTCGGCGCCCACCACGACGTGGATCTCGGCGACGCCGAGGGCATCAAGGAACTGGCCGCGGAGCTGGTCGCCGACGAGGAATCGATTGTCGGCACTGAAAACGCCGGCATCATCTCCGCCGACGTCCTCACCACCGAGGCGGAGGAGACGGCGAACGGGACGACGCGCGGCCGCCGCAGCGCCGGAGAGCCGAACCGCGCCGAAGAGCCAAACCGCACAGAGAAGGACGAAGAATGAGCGCCACCAGCGCGGCACCGGCCGCCCAGCCCGCCTTCGATGGCGACTCGGTCGTGAAGGTCACCGATCTGGTGGCTGGTTACATCCCCGGCGTCAATATCCTCAACGGCTGCAGCATCGAGGCCCGCAAGGGTGAGCTGATCGGCATCATCGGCCCCAACGGCGCCGGCAAGTCCACGCTGCTGAAGGCCATGTTTGGCCTGGTCAAGGTCCACTCCGGCTCGGTGGTGGTCCGCGGGCAGGACATCACCGGGCTCAAGGCCAACAAGCTGGTCAGCAAGGGCGTCGGCTTCGTTCCGCAGAACAACAACGTGTTCGCCGCCCTGACCATCGAGGAAAACATGCAGATGGGCATGTTCCAGCGGCCCAAGGACTTCGCCCAACGGTTCGAATTTGTCTCCGAACTGTTCCCGGAGCTCGCCAAACGGCGCGCCCAGCGTGCCGGCTCGCTCTCCGGCGGCGAACGCCAGATGGTCGCCATGGGACGGGCCCTCATGATGGACCCGGCCGTTCTGCTGCTCGATGAGCCCTCCGCGGGCCTCTCCCCTGTCAAGCAGGATGAGACCTTCCTCCGGGTCCACGAGATCAACCGGGCCGGCGTCTCCGTCATCATGGTGGAACAAAACGCGCGCCGCTGCCTGCAGATCTGCGACCGCGCCTACGTGCTGGACCAGGGCAAGGACGCGTACACCGGTACTGGCCGGGAGCTCATGAAGGATCCCAAGGTCATCCAGCTCTATCTGGGGACGCTCGCAGACACTGTCGAATAGCGCTCCGGGCACTATCCCCACAGGGGCCGTCACCAGCCGGTGGCGGCCCTTTTGCGTGCCCGGCGGCGCCTGGCTGCGCCCCAGGCCGCTGGCCACGCCTCCGGGCGCCTCCGCAGCCTGCGACAGCGACGGCGTCACGCGGCGCAGAGTTATGGGCGGGCACCTTGATGACGTAGCTGGAATTCCGGCGTCGGGCGTTCCCCGGCACGCCTCAAGCCTGCTGGGCGTGACGCCGCGTCCCGCGCTTCGCTCCCTGGCCCGCTCCCCCGCACACAAAAGACCCCCGTCCGGACTGGACGGGGGTCTTCTGTTAGTCGAGGGGAAGCGGCTTACAGCTTGCCGAATTCTTCCTTGACCGGCTTGTAGGTGTTGTCATCCTGGTACTCGTAGATGCCGATGTAAGCTTCCGTCGGGTCGCCGGCGTCGGAGAACGTTACGGGGCCGGACTGGCCGTCGTAGTCGATGTCCTTACCGTTGCGGAGCAGGGTGACGCAGCTCGGGAAGGTGTTGCACTTCTCGCCGCCCTCAGAGACTGCCTTGAGCTGGGCTGCGATGTCGGTGCCCTTGGTGCTCTTGGCTGCCTCGGCCGCCAGTGCGATCAGGTTCACTGCGTCGTAGGACTCGCCGGAGTAGCTGTAGTCCTTCAGCGCCGGGTCAATCCCCAGGAGCTTCTTCTTGAAGTCCTCCTTGGCGAAGGTTCCCGGGATGGTGCCCTGGGCGCCCTTCAGGGTTCCTGCCTGGAAGTCCTTGCTGTAATCGGACATGTTGCCGTCCACCATGAAGATCTGGGTCGGCTTGACGCCCTTGCCCGTCATCAGCGGAACGATGCTCTTGGCCTGGTCGAAGGTGATCAGGGCAATGGCATCCGGCTTGGCGGCGAGAACCTTGTCCACCTGGCTGCTGAACTGGGAATCGCCTTCATTGAACAGCTCCTGGGCAACAACCTTGCCGCCGGCCGCCTCGAAAGCTGCCTGGACGTTCTTTGCAAGGCCGGTTCCGTAGGCGTCGTTCAGGACGATCATGCCGACCGTCTGGGCGCCACAGGTGGCCATGTAGTTGCCGAGGACCTTGCCCTGGAGTACGTCCGAGGGCGCGGTGCGCCAGTAGAGGCCCTTGTCATCCCACGCCGTGAAGTCCGGGGAGGTGTTGGCCGGGGAGAACTGGACGACGCCGGCACCGGTGATCTGGTTGATCACGGTCTTGGAGACACCCGAGGAGGCGGCGCCGACGATTGCGCTGACGCCCTGTCCGAGCAGTGCCGTGGTGGACTGGGTGGCGATGTCGGTCTTGGTGTCACCGGAGTCACGGTGGATGACCTCTACCGGCTTGCCCAGGACGCCGCCGGCATCGTTGACCTCCTTGATGCCGAGGTTGACACCTGCAATTTCGGGCGGGCCGAGGAAGGCCAGCGAACCCGTCGTCGGCAGGAGCGAGCCGATCTTCAGGGGCGTGGGGGTGGTGGTGGCCGAGGCGGGCACAGTGCCCGCTTCGCCGGCGGCGCTGGTACCGCCACCGGTGGCACTGGGTGCCGGGCACGCGATTCCCGCGGCCGCGGCTGAGCTGGATCCCGACGAACTCGGGGCGGGTGAACCGCCACAAGCCGTAGCCAAAAGGGCAACGCCGAGGCTAAGCACGGTGAGCTTAGCGACGCGGGGCGCAACCCGGGGGAGTGAAGTCATGTACAAGCTCCTCGATCTAAAGGTGCGAACGGCCTTTGACGCGAAAGATCAGGTGTTCCTGATTCCACTTCAAGCTAGTGCAATTTCGACGTGAAAATAAGTGACTACGGTCACATCCTTATAACACTCGTTGCATAGAGGAAATCTGGACGGTTTGCGGCGGCTGTTTTGCCGGGGGGCGACGGCCCGGAACGGCTGCCCGGGTCAGGCGACCCCGAGGGCAAGCACGTGCGTGGGACAAGCCCGTGCGAGGGGCCAGGGAACGCCGGGGGTCAGGGCCGCCCGGCTGTCGGGCGCGGCAGGGCGGCGCGCAGCTCAGTGCCCCAGGTGGGACTCGAACCCACAACACGCGGATTTTAAGTCCGCTGCCTCTGCCAATTGGGCTACTGGGGCGCCCGGTCAATGGTATCCCGCCGCCGGGCGGATCAGTCCGCGAAAGGCTCCGCGTAGCGGAAGGTGCCGCTCACGCCGCCGGGCCAGACGGCCAGCGGCAGCAACTGGAAGTGCGCGGCCCAGCCTGCCTCCGGCGGCGCCACCCCGAGCGAGGTGGACGGAACAAAGCCGAAGCGGGAGTAGTACTCGGGGCTGCCCAGCAGGGCTATCCCCCGCTCCCCCGCGGTGTTGGCCCGCGCCACGGTCTCGTTCATGAGCGCGGTGCCGATGCCGTGGCGCTGCAGCCGCGGCACCACCCCGATCGGCCCGAGGCCGAGCAGCTCCAGCCCGTCCACCCATCCGCGGGTGCTGATCACATGCCCCACGATTTCGCCGTCGAGTTCGGCCACGATGCTGAACGCCGGCAGGTATTCCTGGCACTCGAACAACCGCGCCAGCAGCTTCACCTCCTCGGGTTCGCCGTCGACGTGTTCCCCGGTGGCGGGCGAAATCGCAAACGCGGCGGCGGTGAGGGCGAGGATGGCGGGACGGTCCGCCGGTTCCTCGCTGCGCAGCACGAGTTCCGGTGCCGGTTTGTGCACACCGTTGGCCGCGACGAGCTCGTGCAGTACCTCCAGCGCCCGTTCGGTGTCCGCCACCGGCACCAGCAGATGGTCATGGTGGAAGCCGGCCAGGACGTTGCAGCTGATCTTCGCCTCGGTCAGGGCGGCGCTGACGGCTGCCGTGAGGCCGATCGCCTCCAGCGAAGAGTGCACCTGGAGCGTGATCCAGGCCGCGACGAAGTCGTAGGCGAGCCCCAGGCTGTCCGCTTCGTTCCGCGGCAGCACGACGGTCAGCCCTTCCGCCTCACGGACGGCGGCCGCAATGGCCCCGGCCAGGGGCTTGCCGTGCGGCCACAGGGCGTAGACGTATTCGCCCTCGCGCAGTTCGGGGTGCATGGTGGCCAGGAGGGCGTGCAGGTCCTTTTCAGCTGTCATGGAGCCAGTCTAGGCGCGGGCCCCGCGCTCCGGTCCGCTCCCGGCGTCCTGGGGCGGCTGCCCGCCACGAAAACGGCGGCCGCTCCCCCTGAGGGGAACGGCCGCCGTCGAAGGCTCGGATCAGGCTACTTGGAGTCGGCCGGAACAGCTTCCTTGGTGTCGTTCTTGGCAGTGTCGTTCTTGGCAGTGCCACTCTTCGCGGCGTCGTTCTTGGCAGCATCCGCAGGCGTGCCGGCAACGGGAGCAGCGGCAGGCTTCGGGGCCGGCGTCGCTGCGGCCACGAAGGCGCCGCGCGGGTTGTCCAGATCCATCAGCTGCGTGGTGTCGCGGCCCAGGAAGAAGGCCCAGATCCAGCCGGAGATCACGCGGATCTTGCGCTCCACGGTGGGGATGGCCATGCCGTGGTAGCCACGGTGTGCCAGCCAGGCCAGCGGGCCCTTGAGGCCGATGCGGCCAAGCAGGTTGATGTTCGCCACGCCCTTCCATTCGCCGAAGCCGGCGACGGCGCCCAGGTTCTTGTGCTTGTAATCCTTGAGCGGCTTGTCCCAGCGGGAGGCCCACAGGTTCTTGGCGAGGCGCTTGGCCTGGCGCAGCGCGTGCTGCGCGTTCGGCACGCACGTGCCGTCCGGCAGGCCGCTGCCCGTGAGGTCGGGGACGGCAGCGACGTCGCCGGCTGCCCAGGCGTTCTCGATGATGCCCTCGTCGCCTGCGATGCGCAGATCGGCCAGGACGCGGACGCGGCCGCGCGGCTCGAGCGGGAAGTCGGTGGAGCGGACCATCGGGTTGGCCTGCACACCGGCAGTCCAGACCAGGGTGTCGGTCTCGAATTCCTGGGCCGGGCTCTTGTCCGGGAGGTTGATGAGCTTCAGGGAACCCTCGGCGTTGTCGAGGGAGGTGTTCAGCAGGACCTCGATGCCGCGGCTGCGGAGGTGCTCGACGACCCATTCGGCCTGCGATGCCGTGACCTCGGGCATGATGCGGCCCATCGCCTCGACCAGGACGAAGCGGACTTCCTCCTGCTTGATGCGCGGGTTGTTCTTGACCGCGGCGCGGGCCAGGTCTTCCATTTCGGTGATGCACTCGATGCCGGCGAAGCCGCCGCCGACGACGACGAACGTCAGGGCGCGGGCGCGCTCAACGGGGTCCGTCATGAGGGAACCGGTTTCGATCCGCTCGAGAACCTTGTTGCGCAGGGCGACGGCCTCTTCGATGGTCTTCAGGCCGATGCCCTTGTCCGCGAGGCCCTTGATCGGGAACGTGCGGGTGATGGCGCCGGCGGCAAGCACGACGTCGAAGTAGGGAATCTCGAAGGTGCCGCCACCGTCGGAGGGTGCGACCACTGCCGTGCGGTTGGCGTGGTCGATCGAGGTGACGCGGCCCTGGATGAGTTCCGTCTGCTTCAGGTGCTGGCGGTGCGAGACGACTGCGTGGCGCGCCTCGATGTTGCCGCCGGCAACTTCCGGCAGGAAGGGCTGGTAGGTCATGTAGGGCAACGGATCCACGAGGGTGACGATGCCACCGGCATTCGCGATCTTTTTCTGAAGTTTGAGGGCTACATACAGGCCGACGTACCCGCCGCCGACGACGAGTACCCGGGGACGGTCCTGGAGCTGAAGGGAGGATGCCATATCTCAAGAATACAGTAGTTTGTGAAAACCTTCACTAACTATGACGGCTTGCTGGAGTCCACCGGATTGACGGCCTCGGGTTCGGCCCTGCCGGTCCCGTCCGGCCCGTCCGGGCCGTCCTTCGGCGGCGTGCGCATGGCGGCCCGCAGCTGGAACGCGGCGGCCACAACGATTCCGACGAGCAGGGCTCCGAAGCCCAGGACCACCGCGGCCGGCACGGCACTGTCCAGCTGGGACGGCTTCTCCGCGACGGGCACGGTCGCTTCGGGCAGGGTGGGGGCAGCGCTGGAGGGTGCGGGCTCCGCGGCAGGGTCAGTCGTGGCGAGGTTTCCGCGCCGGTGGACCCGGATCCAGTCCGAAATGGACCCCAGCGGATTGACTTTGGTTTCCGGGACATCGGCCTTGAGGGCGGCCTCGGCGTTCAGCACGCCGAAGCCATAGAGCGGATCCTTCCCTGGCGCCCCGGCGTCCTTGGCCGTGGTGACGATCCGGTTGATGACCTGGCTGGCGGACATTTCGGGCCATTTGGAGCGAATCAGGGCCGCGACGCCGGACACGATGGGCGTGGCTCCGGAGGTGCCGGCCCAGTCGGCGTAGCCGCCGCCGGGCAGGCCGCCAACCAGGTCCTCGGCGGGAGCTGCGACGCCGATGCTGATGCCCTGGGAGGAGGAGTCGATGCTGGCCGCGCCGGTGCGGTCCAGGCCTGCAACCGTCAGGACGCCGGGGATGGTGGCCGGGGCGCCGACCTGGACGTTGCCGCCCACCCGGTTGCCCGCGGCGGCGACAATCACGACGTCCTTCTGTTCGGCGTAGAGGAATGCCGCGTCCCAGCTCTGCGGCCATTCCGGCGACGTGCTGCCGAGGGAGATGTTGATGACGCGGGCGCCGTTGTCCACGGCCCAGCGCACTGCCTCCGGGATCTGGTCCTGGTCGCTCTTGCCGCCCGGGTTGGCCGAACCGAGCCAAGTGGAGACGGACAGCAGCTGCGCTTCCGGGGCGACGCCGACAACCCCGTCAGGTCCAGCGGCCGGGCCAGCGTCAGGGCCAGTTGCGCTGGCGCTCGGTTTGGCAGTTGCTTCGGGCGCCTGGTGCCCCCGTCCGGCGAGCATGGTGGCCACGAGGGTGCCGTGTTCGGGTTTGGCGCCGATACTCTCCTGGCCGTTGGCCTTGCCGGCGCCGGAAATGTCCGCGCCGCCAGCGAGCACGCCGCCCAAATCCGGATGCCGGCCGTCCACTCCGCTGTCAATCACGGCGACCTTGACCCCGGCTCCCTTGGAAACGTCCCAGGCTTTGGTGATGCCGGACTCGGCGAGCCAGTATTCCTTGTCCCGCCAGGAGTCGGCGTGGGCGGGCGCGGCCAGGGTCAGCGCCGCCGTGGACGCCCCGCCGGCGAGGGCCAAGGCCATCAACGCGGAGGCGGTCCGGCGGCGCCGGGCTGTTGCTCTGGTCATTCAGGTCCTATCGGCGGATGCACCAGCGGCACGGGCGCGCGCTGGGGCACGGCTGCTGGGGCGGGATCATCGGATGCTGAGGGCAATTCCGTCAAGAATATCGTGTTCGCTGCTCACGGCCGTGGTGATGCGCCCGCCGGTGACCTCGGCCAGGCGCTGCAGGACCCGCCGCCAGACCAGGCCACCGGCGCCGATCACGTCCACCCGCCCGGGGTGCATGTAGGGCAGCGCGGCCCGCTCTTCCCGGGTCATTTCGAGCAGCTCGGTGCAGGCTTTCCGGATCGCGTCCAGGTCCAGTTCGGTGCCGTGGATCGCGGCCGGCGAGTACTCCGGCAGGCGCAGCGCGTGCGCGGTGATGGTGGTGACGGAGCCGGCCACGCCGACGACGGCGGTGGTGCGTTCCAGCGGAACGGTTTGTGCCGCCTCGCTGATGGCGGCGTCGACGTCGGCCTCCGCGGCCGCGATCTGATCCGCGGTGGGCGGATCGCTGCGCAGGTGCCGTTCGGTCATCCGGACGCAGCCGACGTCGACCGAGCGGGCCGCGATGACGCCGCCGGCGTTGCCCAGCACGAACTCCGTGCTGCCGCCGCCGAGGTCCACCACCAGCACGGGGTCCTGCCCGCGGGAGGGCAGGACACTGCTGGCGCCGGCGAAGGACAGCGCGGCTTCCTCGTCGCCGGTGATCACCTCGGGTTCGACGCCGAGGATGTCGCGGATGCCGTCGACGAAAACCTGGCGGTTGCGGGCATCGCGGGTGGCGGAGGTGGCCACGAAGCGCACCTTTTCGGCGCCGTGCTCGCGGATGAGGGCAGCGTAGTCCCGGGTCGCGGCGAAGGTGCGCTCGAGCGCTTCCTGGGCCAGTTCACCCGTGGAGTCCACGCCCTGGCCCAGCCGGACCACGCGCATTTCCCGCACGATGTCGGTCAGCCGCGGTGTGGCCGGCCCTGTTGCGTCGCCTGCGCTCACATCTGCGATCAGCAGGCGGATGGAGTTGGTGCCGCAGTCTACGGCCGCGACCCGGGTCACTTGGACTCCCCCGTGCCGGTGGTACCGGCCGTCTCAGCAGCGCCGGCGGTGGCGGCGGTGTCAGCGGCGCCGGCGGCGTCGACGCGGGACTTGCGGACCGGTGCGGGGCGGCCCACGATCTCCGGCAGGCCTTGGGGGCCATGGCGGCTGAGGTCCCGGGACGGTGCCTCCCCGCCGGTGTCCCAGGCGCCGTCGCAGTAACAGCGCTCCACGGTCCACCATTCGGCGATGGCCGCGATCGATTCATCCCCCAGCGGGTTCACGCCCGGGCCGGCCGCCAGCGAATGCCCCACGAGGACGTGCAGGCATTTAACGCGGGTCGGCATTCCGCCGGCGGAGACGCCGTCGATTTCGGGAACGGCCCCGATGCCGGAGCGCGCGCCGATCTCGGCACGGGAGGCCAGATATGCCTCGTGGGCGGACCGGTACCGGGCCGCGAGGCCGGCGTCGGCAGCGAGCCGGTCGTTCATTTCGTTCATCAGCCCGGCGGCCTCCAGCCGCGATACCGCCGACGTGATCACCGGGTGGGTGAGGTAAAACGTGGTGGGGAACGGCGTACCGTTGCTGAGCCGCGGCGACGTGGCGGCGACGAGCGGGTTTCCGCAGACACAGCGGGCCGGGATTTCGACGACGTCGCGCACGGGCCGGCCCAACTGGCGGCTGAGGACCTCGAGATCGTGCGGTGACGGCTGGCGGGAGCCCTCCGGGGCGTCTGCCCTGTGCCGTGGTGCCGGGGTCTTGGCCCCGTCGTTGTCCTCGGCTGCTCGGTTCTGGTCCACTCGGTTCTCGTCCACGGGAGTGGCACCTTCCTGCCCTGTTCCGGATTGTCCGCGGGACAATCCCGGCGGCGGGCGCCGCTTCTAGTCTGTTGCCGATCGCCTGATGGACTCCCAGAGGGCGTCCACCCAGGGCAGGTTGGCCGGGTCTTGTGCTGATGCTGCACCCGCCGCGCCACCGGATTGCGCGGCAGGAAGATCGCTGCCGAATACCCAGTAGCCCGTCTCTCCGGGCATAACCATGTTAATGCGGTCGCGGGCCTGCTGTTTCACATAGTTGGGATCCTGCCACCGCGACACCTGGCGTTTGAGGTCCTCCTGCTTCGTCTGTTTGGCCGCAATGTCGGCCTGCAGCGCCGCGATTTCGGCGCGTTTGTCCAGGAAGATCTTGACCGTGGGGGCCAGCAGGATGGTGATGGCAATCATGACGACACCCAGGGCAAGCAGCCGGCCCGAGAACGCTTTGGCGGGCACGGGGTCCAGGGATTCGTCCGGCCCCCCTGCGGCGGTCCGGCCCGGGTTCTTGCCGCCGGTCCTGGCGTCGGTCTTGCTGCCGGACTTGGCGCCGTCCTTCCCGGCCGCCGGGCGGCTCTCGGGCTTTGCCGGGGCTGTTGCGGGACGGGGTTTGGCCGCAGATGCGGCGCCGGAGCTGCCCGGGGCCGGCTTGCCTGTGGAGGCTGATACCCGTGGCGGGGCAGGCGCAGCGCCGGCCGGCGCCGCCGTGCCGCTGCGGGCGCCGCCAAAGTCCGCCTGGATGACCTCGCCGCCGTCGGCTGCTGCCCCCAGGCCCGTGGCCGCAGGCTTGGCAGCAGCAGCCTTGGCGGCAGGCGTAGCCCGGGGAACATTGGGGCGTCGGGTTGCCATGTCACTCCTTCAAAAGCGGACCAAAAAAAGAACCGGTGGCCATGGTCTTTCAACCATAGCCACCGGTTACCGGTTTTCGCGGCTAACTAGCCCTTGAAACGCGGGAACGCGCTGCGGCCGGCGTACCGTGCGGCGTCGTCGAGTTCCTCTTCGATGCGCAGCAGCTGGTTGTACTTGGCCACGCGCTCGGAGCGTGCCGGGGCACCGGTCTTGATCTGTCCCGCGTTGGTGGCAACGGAGATGTCAGCAATGGTGGTGTCCTCGGTTTCGCCGGAGCGGTGTGAGGTGATGGTGGTGTAGCCGGCACGCTGGGCCAGGGACACGGCGTCCAGGGTCTCGGTCAGGGAACCGATCTGGTTGACCTTGACGAGCAGCGAGTTCGCGGTCTTGGTGTCGATGCCGCGCTGCAGGATGGCCGGGTTCGTGACGAAGAGGTCATCGCCCACGAGCTGGACCTTGTCGCCGATGGTGTCGGTGAGGGTCTTCCAGCCTTCCCAGTCGTTCTCATCCAGCGGGTCCTCGATGGAAACGAGCGGGTAGTCGGCCACGAGCTCGGCGTAGTAGGCGCTCATCTCGGTGGCGGAAAGTGCCTTGCCTTCGAACTGGTAGGCGCCGTCCTTGAAGAACTCGGAGGAGGCGACGTCGAGGGCCAGGGCGATGTCCTTGCCCGGGGTGTAGCCGGCGTTCTTGATGGCTTCCTGGATCAGGTCCAGGGCGGCACGGTTGGACGGCAGGTTCGGCGCGAAGCCGCCCTCGTCACCCAGGCCGGTGGACAGGCCCTTGGCCTGCAGGACGGACTTGAGGTTGTGGTAGACCTCGACGCCCCAGCGCAGGCCTTCGGAGAAGGTCTCGGCGCCGATCGGGACGATCATGAATTCCTGGATGTCCACGTCGGAGTCGGCGTGCGAGCCGCCGTTGAGGATGTTCATCAGCGGCACGGGCAGGACGTGCGCGTTGGGCCCGCCCAGGTACTTGTACAGCGGCAGGTCAGCGGAGGCGGCGGCGGCGTTGGCCACGGCCAGGGACACGCCCAGGATGGCGTTGGCGCCGAGCTTGCCCTTGTTGGGGGTGCCGTCCAGGTCGATCATGGCCTGGTCGATGCTGCGCTGGTCGGTCGCGTCGAAGCCGGTCAGGGCCGGGGCGATCTGGTCGATGACCGCGTCGACGGCCTTCTGGACGCCCTTGCCGAGGTAGCGGCCCTTGTCGCCGTCGCGAAGTTCAACGGCCTCGTGCTCGCCGGTGGAAGCGCCGGAGGGAACTGCTGCGCGGCCGATCTGGCCGTCCGAGAGCAGGACTTCAACTTCTACGGTCGGGTTGCCACGGGAATCGAGGATTTCGCGGGCGTGGATGGCATCGATAAGCGCCATGGATATGCTCCTTTGGGTGAAGCGATCTGCAGGGAATCTGACTGCTTGGACTCTGGCTGAACATCAAGCGGAAAAGCCGACGTCGTCGTCGCTACTAGCGTAGTCGAGAGCGGGATAAGTTACGGAAACCTATCCAATCCCCGGACGTCATGATGGTGCCGCTACCGTGCCGACTCCAGTCTGCCAGCACTATTGTGCCGAGGGCCTGGGGCCGGTGCTGTCCTGGAACCGGCGCAGGGCGCCGCGGAGGGCGCGTTCGGCGTCGAGCCCGCCGGCCCGGGCAGCGGCCACGATCCCGAACAGCAGGTCGCCGAGTTCCTCCTCGGCGGCCGGGAGGTCGACGGCGGTTCCGGCGGCGGTTTGGCCGGCGGCCGCTGCCATGCCCGCGCGTTCGGCGCGGTCCAGGAGCTTTTGGGCCCGCGCGAGGGCCGGCAGCGCGGCGGGAACCCCGTCGAAGACGTGGCCGCGTTCGGGCATCTCGGCCTTCTTGACGGCGTCCCATTTCAGGACGATCTCCTCCACCGTTGCCGGGAAGGAATCCTGCAGCGAGCCGTCGGGCCGGAACACGTGCGGGTTGCGCCGGATCATCTTGGCCTTCAGAACCCGGGCGACATCGTCCAGGTCAAAGGCGCCGCGTTCCTCGGCGAGCCGGGCGTGGAGCACCACCTGCAACAGGACGTCCCCCAGTTCAGACTGCAGTTCCGCGTCGCCGGCGCCGGTCTCGATGGTCTCGGCCACCTCATAGGCCTCCTCCAGGAGGTACTCCACGAGGGACTCGTGGGTGAGGGCACCCATCCAGGGGCAATGCTCGCGCAGGGCCGCGATCAAAGCGACGAGCCCCTGGACGGGTGATGTGTCCTCGTTAGCCAAGATCGGAGTAGGCCTCGTTGATGTATTCGACCAGGGCTTCCTTCTCCTCGAGCGGCAGGAAGGCGGCCTCGGCCGCGTTCAGCGTCAGCTCCAGCAGGTCATCGAGGTCGTAGTCGAACGTCTCAACCAGGAGTTCGAACTCGTCGGTCAGCGTCACGCCGCTCATGAGCCGGTTGTCGGTGTTGATGGTGACGTTGAAGCCGAGCTGGTAGAGCATGTCCAGCGGGTGGCTTTCGATGCCCTCACCGAAACCGGCAATGGCACCGGTCTGCAGGTTGGAGGAGGGGCAGATCTCCAGGGCGATGCCACGGTCCCGCACCCAGCTGGCGAGCTCGCCCAGGGTCACCATGCCGATGGTGTCGTTGACGGAGTCGTCGAAGCCTTCGGCGTCGGCGGCCTCTTCGTCCTCTTCGAATTCGATCGTGACGTCCTCGGCGATCCGGACGCCGTGGCCCAGGCGCAGGGCCCGGCCGTCAACGAGGGCCGACTGGATGCTTTCCAGACCGGCGGCTTCGCCGGCGTGGACGGTGGCCGGGAAGTTGTGCTGGGCCAGGTAGGTGAAGGCGTCCTTGAAGCGGGACGGCAGGAAGCCGTCCTCGGCGCCGGCGATGTCGAAGCCGACGGCGCCGTTGTTGCGGTGGCGGACGGCCAGTTCGGCGATCTCCTGGCCGCGGTCGGCGTGGCGCATGGCGGTGATGAGCTGACCCACCTGGATATCGCGGCCGGTCTCTGCCACGGCGTCCACTCCAGCTTCGAGGCCGGCCTGCACGGCTTCGACCACGTCGTCCAGGCTCAGGCCCTTCTGCAGGTGCTGTTCGGGTGCCCAGCGCACCTCGCCGTACACGACGCCGTCGTCGGCCAGGTCTTCGACGAATTCCTTCGCGACGCGGAACAGGCCCTCCTTGGTCTGCATCACGGCGATGGTGTGGTCGAAAGTCTCCAGGTAGCGGACCAGGGAACCGGAGTCGGCGGATTCGCGGAACCACTCCCCCAGTGCGACGGGGTCCGTGGACGGCAGCGTGTGGCCGACGGCCTCAGCAAGTTCAATGATGGTGGCCGGGCGGAGTCCGCCGTCCAGGTGGTCGTGAAGGGAAACCTTGGGAAGGCCCTTCAGGTCGAAGTCGAGGTCAGGGGCAGCGTCAGGAATAGTCTCAGTCACGTTCCAACCATAGGGTCGCCGGGCGCCGGAAGCTACTTTCCGGACGCTCCGGACTCAGCGGACGGACCGGCCAGCATCGTGCCGTGCAGCTCGGAAGCACGCTCACCGGAGGCGGGTTCGGCGACGTATTCGGTCTCAGACGGGACCGGACGGGCGTCGTGGCGGCCCAGGCGCTTGTGCCACCAGCGCAGGAGATGGTCGATGAGGACACCGAGCACAATGGCGAATACCACCGCGATGCCCGCGCTGAGCAACGGGTTGTGGTGCAGCCACGGGAAGGAACTGGCCAGGACGCCGATGCCGATGGAGTAGGCGACCCACGTCAGGCAGGCGAAGCCGTCCAGGAAGAAGAACCGGCGGTGCGGAAACGCCGTCGTGCCTGCCACGTAGTTGACCGCGACACGGCCCCACGGAATGTACCGGGCGGTGAAGATCAGGACGGCGCCGCGCTTCTCGAGTTCGTAGTGGGCCCAACCGAACACCTTTTGGACCTTTGGCTTGCGCATCCAGCGGAACCGCTCGAGGCCAATCTTGCGGCCGAGCATGTAGGCCATGTTGTCGCCGGCCATGGCTCCCACGAGCGCCGTGAGGCCCAGGATCCACAGGTTGGGCTGGCCGCTGTGCACGGAGTACGCCGCCAGGGCAACGATCAGGGTCTCGCTCGGGACCACCATCGCGAAGCCGTCCACGAAGAAAAAAACCAGCAGGAGGGGGTAGATCCACCACTGGCCAGCGGCATGGAGCACGGCCTCGTTAATGAACTCCATGCAGGTGGTGCTCCTTGATGACTGGGAACGGACAACTAAGCCGTAACGTACTCGCGATGACAGTGGGTAGAACTATGGACGAAACTTTGCACGACGTGCGGCCAACAAACGTGACCCAAATCGCTCCTAAGTGTCCCATGGGCGGGCCCAATCCGCCTAGGACTCGGCGGGCGGCACGGAATGCGTCGGTTCCTCCGGTGCGCGGCCGCGCACCCTGCTGATCACGCGGTCCAGGACGACGCCCAGGACGATCGCGCAGACGATGGCAATGGCCGCTCCCAGCACGTGGTTTTTCTCAAACCACGGACCAACAGTCAGGCCGATCCCCACCGAGTAGCTGGCCCACAGCAGCGCCGAGAGCACCGTCAGGCTGACGAATCTGCGCCACGGGTAATGTGTGGCACCGGCGGTCAGGTTAACGGCCACCCGCCCGATCGGGACGAAGCGCGCCACAAGGATCAGTGAGGCAGGCCGTTTCCGCAGTTCCCGGCCGGCCCAGCGGAAGGCCGCCTGCATGCGCGGGCCGCGCTGCCACGCCCAGCGCCGGGTTCCGGTCCCGCGGCCGATCAGGTAGGCCATGTTGTCGCCCACCAGTGCCCCTGCGGCAGCCGTTGCGATCAGGAGCAGAGGGTTGGGGACGCCCGCCGTGGCGGCGACTGCAGCCAGGCCCACCACCACCGATTCGCTCGGAATCGGGGGGAAGAAGCCGTCGATCACGCAGCAGGCGAAAACCAGGACGAGGACCCAGGGTTGCCCTGCGGCGGCGAGGATGAAGTCGTTGATTGCCTGCACAGCTTCCTAACGCGCGGCGGGGCCAGATCGATCCAAGCGCAGGCTCGGCCGGAGCCGGGCCTGCGCTTGACGGGTACTGCTGTGGAGTCAGTCTTGTGGAGTTAGTGTACCGCCGGCTCCGGCCGCCGTTGCCCCATCACGTACGGCTGTTATCCCCAGGGTTTGGGCGCCATAAGGGATAGGGCAACGGGGTTAGGCGATGCGGTCGATGATGAGCTTCTGAGCGGGCCGGGAGCCCTCGGGGGCGATCACGGCGGCGTGTTCGAGCGCTTCCTTGGCACGCTCGAACTTCTCCGGTGTGTCCGTCAGCAGGGTCATGAGCGGTTCGCCCGCCTTGACCGTGGCGCCGGGCTTGGCGTGCATCCGCACCCCGGCACCGGCCTGGACCTGGTCCTCCTTGCGGGCGCGCCCGGCACCGAGCCGCCAGGCAGCGACGCCGACGGCCATCGCGTCGAGTTCCACCAGGACGCCGTCGGCCGGGGCGTAGATGACCTCGGATTCCTTGGCGACCGGGAGCTTGGCGCGCGGGTCTCCGCCCTGGGCCTCAATCATCCGGTTCCAGACGTCCATAGCCCGGCCGTCCCGGAGTGCTGCCCGGGGATCGGCGTCGCGGATGCCGGCACACGCCAGCATTTCCTCCGCGAGCCGGACGGTGAGTTCGACGACGTCGTCCGGGCCTCCGCCGGCGAGGACCTCCACGGATTCCTCGACCTCGATCGCGTTGCCCGCGGTCAGGCCCAGCGGCGTGTTCATGTTGGTGAGCAGTGCCACCGTGTTGACGCCGGCGTCCTTGCCCAGCGCCACCATGGTCTCGGCCAGTTCGCGGGCGCGCGCCTCGTCCTTCATGAACGCGCCGCTGCCCACCTTGACGTCGAGCACCAGCGAGCCGGTGCCTTCGGCGATTTTCTTGCTCATGATCGAGGAGGCGATCAGCGGGATGGCCTCCACGGTTCCGGTGACATCGCGGAGCGCGTAGAGCTTCTTGTCCGCCGGGGCCAGCCCGGCCCCGGCCGCGCAAATGACCGCGCCGACGTCCTGGAGCTGGGCCATCATTTCGTCATTGCTCAGGGCCGCACGCCAGCCCGGGATGGCCTCGAGCTTGTCCAGGGTGCCGCCGGTGTGGCCGAGGCCGCGGCCCGAGAGCTGCGGCACTGCCACGCCAAACACCGCCACCAGCGGAGCCAGCGGCAGGGTGATCTTATCCCCGACGCCGCCGGTGGAGTGCTTGTCCGACGTCGCCTTCACGCCGCCGTCGGGCCGCCGCAGGCTGGAGAAGTCCATCCGCTCGCCGGAGGCGATCATGGCCGCCGTCCAGCGGGAGATCTCGGCCCGGTCCATGCCGTTGAGCAGGATGGCCATGTTCAGGGCGGCCATCTGTTCGTCGGCGATGGCGCCGCGGGTGTACGCGTCGATTGTCCAGTCGATCTGGGCCGGGCTGAGCACACCCTTGTCCCGCTTGATGCGGATGATGTCGACGGCGTCGAACGCTTCACTGTTGTTGGGGCTCTGTGTCGTTTGTGTCACCGGGGTTCCTCCAGGTGTTGGGGGCCAAAGGCATCGGGAAGGACCTGGTCCATGGTCTTGATTCCCTGCGTGGTCATGAGCTCCATGTCCGGAGCCCGGAATTCGTAGAGCAGCTGGCGGCAGCGCCCGCACGGCATGAGGACATTCCCGCCGGCGTCGACGCAGTAGAAGGCGCGCAGCCGTCCCCCGCCGGTCATCTGCAGGTTGCCCACCAGGGCGCACTCGGCGCACAGGGTCAGCCCGTAGCTGGCGTTTTCGACATTGCAGCCGCTGACGATCCGCCCGTCTCCGGTGAGGGCCGCGGCCCCCACCGGAAACTTCGAATACGGCGCATAGGCGTTCTTCATGGCGGACACTGCCGCGGCTTCGAGTGCAGCCCAGTCGACGTCGGTGCTGTCCATTCTCAGCCCTTGATGTACGGTATGCCGTCAGCGGCCGGCGGCCGGGAGCGGCCGACGAGCCCGGCCACGGCAAACACGGTCACCACGTACGGCAGCATGGCCATGAACTGGCTCGGCACCGGGGTGCCGATGATCGTCACGATGCTCTGCAGGTTGTCGGCGAAGCCGAACAGCAGCGCCGCGAAGAACGCCCCGATCGGGTTCCAGCGGCCCAGGATCATGGCGGCGAGGGCAATGAAGCCGCGCCCGCCGGAGATTTCCTTGGTGAAGCTGTCGATCGCCACGAGGGTGAAGAACGATCCGCCGATCCCGGCGACGGCACCGCCGAGAGTGACGTTCCAGAAGCGGGTCGCGTTGACCTTGATGCCCAGGGTGTCGGCCGCCTGCGGGTGCTCACCCACGGCACGGACGCGCAGGCCCCACTTCGTCTTGAACAGTGCGACCCAGATCACGATGACCGCCACGTACATCAGGTAGCCCACCACGGACTGCTTGAAGAGGATGGGCCCGATCACGGGGATGCTGGACAGGACCGGGATATCGATGATGGGCAGCTCGGCGGGCGAGTTGTACTTCTCCGGATCGGACTGCATCACCGTGGTGAACAGGAAGCCGGTGAGCCCGGAGACCAGGACGTTGAGCACGACGCCGACGATGATCTGGTTGACCACGTACTTGATGCTGAACACTGCCAGCACCACCGACACAAGGGCGCCCGCCACGGCCGCCGCAAGCAGGCCCAGGTAGGGGTTGTGCGTCAGGCTGGCGACGAGCGCGGCCGTGAAGGCACCGCCCAGGAGCTGGCCTTCGATGGCGATGTTAACGACGCCGGCGCGTTCGCACAGCACACCTGAGAGGGAGCCGAAGACGATCGGCACGGCGAGGGTCACGGATCCGGCGATGAGGCCGGCCAGCGAAATACTGGGGGTCCGGGCGCCGCCCACCACCCAGATCAGGAAGGCGACCACGAAAACGACGGTGAACACGGCCGGCACCCAGCGCGGGGGCCGCCGGTTCGCTCTCGCCTTCAGGACCAGGGCGTAGCCCGCGAGGACCAGCAGGATCAGGGAGAGCACCATGCCGGACAGGAACGCGGGTACTTCGATCGCCGGGAGCTGGAAGAAGTCTCCGCTGGATGAAACCCCGAACTTGGCGTTCGCCTGCGGGCCCAGCAGTCCGAAGAAGATGAAGGCGATGGTGGCCAGAACCGCAAGCGTGACCGGCAACTTCCAAGTCACGGGCTTGGCGGACACCGTCGGCCTGTGGTTCTTCTCCGGCTGTGGTTTTCCTTCAACGGGCGAGGTTGCTGTTGTGCTCATGCGGCACCTCCGGTGGTTGCGGCCTGCTTGGTTTTGCCGGCGGTCGCGGCCTTCTTCTTGCGCGGGTTGAGTCCGAAGATCGCCCGGACCAGCGGCGGCGCCGCGATGAACAGCACGATGAGCGACTGGACCACGAGCACGATGTCGATCGGAGTTCCGGTCTGGATCTGCATCTGGACAGCGCCTGCGCGGAAGGCCCCGAACAGCAGGCCGGCGGCGAAGGTGCCCCATGGCGAGGACCGTCCCAGCAGCGCGACCGTGATCGCGTCAAAGCCGTAGGTTGCCGCGACACCGTCGGTCAGGACCTTTTCGGTGCCCGCCACCTGTGCCACGCCGGCCAGGCCGGCCAGGCCACCGGCAATGGTCATCACCAGGATGGTGGCCCGGGAGACGTTGATGCCGGCGGTCAGGGCTGCCTTGGGGTTGGCCCCGACGGCACGGAATTCGAAACCGAGCGTGGAGCGGTTCAGCAGCCACGAAACAAACACGGTGGCCGCGATGGCCAGCAGGAATCCCAGGTGCAGCCGGTACTGGCTGCCGAAGATCAGCGGGTACGCGGCGCTGGGGTCCACGATGGGCGATATCGGTGTGTCCGCCCCCGGACGCTGGAACAAGTCCGTGTCGAGCAGGTAGCGCAGGAAATAGAGTGCGATGTAGTTGAACATGATGGTCACGATGACCTCGTGGGCGCCGGTCCGGGCTTTGAGCACGCCGACGATGCCGCCCCAGACGGCGCCGCCGATGACGCCGGCCACCAGGACCAGCAGCAGGTGTATCCCCAGCGGCAGGTGCAGCGCGAAGCCGACCCACGAGGCGAGGATGCCGGCCATGATGATCTGGCCCTGCGCACCGATGTTGAACAGGCCCGCGCGGAAGGCCAGGGCGACGCCGAGGCCGGCGGTGATCAGCGGGGTGGCGATGGTCAGCGTCTCCATGAGGGGGGCGAACTGTCCGGCCACGCCGTTCCCGCGGGGGTTGAAGACCGCGCCCTGGAAGAGGGCGACGTAGGAATCGGTGGCGGCGGACCAGACGGCGATGAGGAAGTCACTGGGCCGGGCAAAGAGATAGCCCGCCGTGGTGCCGACAACCTTGTCCGTCATGGCGATGAGCAGGCCGCCGAGGATCAGCGCGAGCAGCACCGCCAGGATGGTCACGATGCCGTTGCCGGTGAAGATCTTGCGCAGCAGCGACTCCTCTTCCGGGGCACCCGGAAGAGCGCCGCTCTGGGTCGAGACCGGAACGGCCGATGGCTGGTGGGCGCCTCCCGCGGTGTCCAGCGAGGTGACGAAGTCTGCAGCGTCCTCGAGCGGTTCAGGCTCCACGTCGGTGGCCTGCGATGCCGGAAGCTGGTCCGGGTCCGGTGCGGCCGCGGACCGCGGCTCGGTGTTCTCACTCATGGGGGTCTCCTACGGCGCCGGAGCCGGGCTCCTGCACGGACGGGGCGGCGGGGGCCGGGTTCATGGCCGGCTTCGTTGCGGGGTTTTCGGCCGGGGTGCCGGCAGGGTTTTCTGCTGCGTTCGCGGCCGGGTTTTCAGAAAGGGATCGGGCCGAGTGCCTGCCTGCGGCGTCGGCCTGGGCCTCGTCGGGGGAAACGCCGGCCATCATCAGGCCCAGGACGTCACGTCCGGTGCCGGCCGGCACGATCCCGACCAGCCGGCCCTTGTACAGCACGGCGATCCGGTCGGCGAGTTCAATCACCTCGTCCAGTTCGGTGGAGACGATCATGACGGGCGTGCCGTGGTCCCGCTCCGCGACGATCCGCTTGTGCAGGAACTCGATGGAGCCCACGTCCACGCCGCGGGTGGGCTGGGAGGCGATGAAGAGCCGCAGCGGCCGGGAGAGCTCCCGGGCCATGACGACCTTCTGCTGGTTGCCGCCGGACAGGGTGCCGGCTGCCAGTGAGCCGGACGGGGTGCGGACGTCGAATTCCGCGATCCGGGTCTTGGCGTTCTCCAGGACCTTGGCCGGGCTCATGCTGATGCCCTTGGCGAACGGCGCCTGGTCGTAGCGGTCCAGGATCAGGTTCTCGGCGATGGAGAACGTGCCGATCAGCCCGTCGAGGGACCGGTCTTCCGGCACGAATCCGACGCCGGCGTTGAGGACCTCCTTGACGCTGCGGCCCACGAGTTCTTCGCCGTCGAGCGTGATCGAGCCGTGGACCCGCTCGTGCAGGCCCAAAATGGCTTCGGTCAGTTCCGTCTGGCCGTTGCCCTGGACGCCGGCGACGGCGAGGATCTCGCCGCGGGCGATTCCGAAGCTGATCCCGTCCACCACGTGCTGGCCATTGGGGGCGATGACGGTGAGGTTGTTGACCTCGAAGGTGGTCTCCTGCGGATTCGCGGGAGCCTTGTCCAGGGTCAGGCTCACGGCCCGGCCCACCATCATGGAGGCCAGCTCGGTGGTCGAGGCGCCGGGATCGGCCGAGCCCACGACCTTGCCGCGCCGGATGACGGTGATGGTGTCCGAAACGGCCTTCACCTCACGCAGCTTGTGGGAAATGAAGACGATCGACGTGCCGTGGCTCTTGAGCTGGCGCATGATGTCCAGCAGTTCATCGGTGTCCTGCGGGGTCAGCACGGCCGTGGGCTCATCGAGGATGAGCACCTTGGCGTCGCGGACCAGTGCCTTGATGATCTCCACGCGCTGCTGCACGCCCACGGGTAGGTCTTCGATCAGCGCGTCGGGGTCGACGTCGAAACCGTACCGGTCGGAGATCTCCCGGATTTTCCGGCGGGTGTCATCCAGGTCCAGGAATCCGCCGGTCTTGGTGGTCTCCGCTCCCAGGGCAACGTTCTCCGCGACCGTGAAGACGGGGACCAGCATGAAGTGCTGGTGCACCATGCCGATGCCGGCCGCCATGGCGTCGCCGGGGCCGCGGAACGTGACCGGTTTGTCGTCGATGAGGATTTCGCCCTCTGTGGGCTCGTACAGTCCGTAGAGGACGTTCATCAGCGTGGACTTGCCAGCGCCGTTCTCACCGAGCAGACAGTGGATCTGCCCGGGTTCAACAACCACATCGATGTGATCGTTTGCTACCAGGGAGCCGAAGCGTTTGGTAATGCCCTTGAGTTCAAGTTTCAAAACTCTGACCAATCTCGAGGTGTCCGGAAGGCTTGGTCCGGACGCGTAGGGGCGCTGCAGCACCAGCTTAGTGCCTGGGATCTGAGGCACTAAGGGCCGCAACGAAAAGCGCCACAGCCCGTGCGGTGGTGACCGGACGGGCCGTGGCGCTTAGCGGAGGAAGTTAGGCTTTCGGGCTGGCTGCAGATTCAACCTTCAGCTTGCCGTCGGCGATGTCCTTCTTGATCTGGTCCAGCTCGGACTTCAGTTCGGCCGGAACCTGGGAATCCATGTCGTGGAACGGGGCAAGCTGAACGCCGTCGTTCGCGAGGGTGCCAACGTACGGCTTGTTGGTGAACTGGCCGTCCTTGTCCTGCTTGACGACCGTCTCGACGGCCTCGCCCATCTGCTTCATGACGGAGGAGAGCATGATGTCCTTGTAATCCGGTGCTGTGAGGAAGCCGTCGGAGTCAACCCAGATGAGCTTGACGTCCTTGCCGGCTGCCTTGGCTTCCTGCAGGGCCGCGCCCGCACCCTTGCCGACCGGACCGGCGACGGGCATCACGATGTCGGCGCCCTGGTCCAGGAAGTTCTGGGTGAACTGCTTGCCCTTGTCCTGCTTTTCGAAGTCGCCGGTGAAGGAGCCGTCCTGCTTGGCCTTGTCCCAGCCAAGAACCTTGACGTTCTTGCCCTTCTGCTCGTTGTAGTACTTCACGCCGTCGGCGTAGCCGTCCATGAAGATGGTGACCGTGGGGATCTTGATGCCGCCGAAGGTGGCGACCGTTCCGGTCTTGGTGGTGCCCGCCGCGAGGTAGCCGGCCAGGAACGCGGCCTGGGCCGTGTCGTAGATGATCGGCTTGACGTTGGCGACGGGGGTTTCGTACCCGAAGTCGATGATGGCGAAGTGCTTGTCCGGGTTCGCGGTGGCCTGGGACTTGGTGGCGTCACCGAGCAGGAAGCCGACCGTGATGGTCAGGTTGCAGCCGGCGGAGACCATGGCGCGCAGGTTCGGTTCGAAGTCGTTGTTCGTCTTGGACTCGGCCTCGGCCGTCTGGATGCCAAGATCCTTCTCGGCCTTCTTCAAGCCCTCGTAGGAAGACTGGTTGAACGACTGGTCATCGAACCCGCCCGAGTCGGACACGATGCAGCCCTTGAAGTTGCTGGCGGCGCTGGTGGCGGTGCTGGCCTCCGGGGCAGCCCCGCAGCCGGTCAGCAGGAGTGCAGCCGCGCCCGCGGTCGCGACGCCGGCCATTGATCCGCGCTTGAAGGTGGCACGCAGAGAGTTCTTCAATTTTCCTCCAGGAAGAAAGAGTAGGCGCTACGACGGAAGTTCAATGAGTGTCTGTCGGCGGTGTTCCGCTGAACTCTGTTTTCACTGATGGATTCGCAGCACTGCGCCGAGGCGCACTGATGGAAGCTACTTTAGTGGCCTGCGCCACGTGCACGTAGCAGACTTCACAGCAATTGCCCAGATTGTTGAGAACTTGTTACCTAGAGGTAGCCGGTGCCCGCCGCGGCCACATACGCCTCCGGCGCCGGTCCCCGCAGGAACCGGCGCCGGAGGCGTATGTGGCGGCACGGCGATTGCCGGGTGTCAGGCTACAGCCGCACGAGCATCTTGCCGGTGTTGGCGCCGTCGAGCAGGTCCATGAAGGCCTGCGGGGCGTTTTCCAGCCCGTCCACCACCGTCTCGTCGTAGCGGACCGTTCCGTCGGCCAGCCAGCCGGACATGGTCTCGACGAACTCGGCCATGTGCTGCCAGTAGCCGCCCACCAGGAAGCCCTTGAGCGTCAGCTGCTTGCCGATCGCCAGCATGAGGTTCCGCGGCGCCGGCGTGGGCTCGGTCGCGTTGTACTGGGCGATGGCCCCGCACATGGCCACCCGGCCACCGACCGTGAGGGCGGACAGCGCGGCTTCGAGGTGCTCGCCGCCGACGTTGTCGAAGTAGACGTCGATCCCGCGCTCACCCGCGGCCGCGGCGAGCTGTTCCGCCACGGGGCCGTCGTGGTAGTTGAACGCGGCGTCGAAGCCGAGTTCGAGCAGGCGTGCCACCTTTTCCGGCGAGCCGGCGCTGCCGATCACCCTGGACGCGCCCATGGCCTTCGCGATCTGCCCGACAAGCGAGCCGACCGCGCCGGCGGCGCCCGAGACGAACACGGCGTCGCCGGGCTTGAATTCCGCGACCTTCAGCAGTCCCGCGTAGGCGGTCAGCCCGGTCATGCCGAGGGCGCCGAGGAATGCTGACGCGGGGGCAAGATCGGTGCGCGCCACCGTGGTGGCCGCTGCATCGACGACGGCGTATTCGCGCCAGCCGAGGCCGTGCACCACCGTGTCGCCCACAGCGCGGCCTTCGGCCCGGGACGCCATGACTTCGCCGACGGCGCCGCCGTCGAGGGCGGTATCCAGCGCAAACGGCGCGGAGTAGGACTTGACGTCGTTCATGCGTCCGCGCATGTACGGGTCCACCGAGATGAACAGGTTGCGGACCAGGACCTGGCCGTCCTGCAGTTCGGGCAGCGCCGACTCGGCGAGGCGGAAGTTCGCCGGGACGGGGCGGCCGTGGGGGCGGGACGCCAGCTGGATCTCGCGGGTGGTGGCGGGAAGGGTGAGAGTTTCGGTGTTGTTGCTCATGCGGCTACCTCCAGGATGGTGATGTCGACAGTGATGTTGCCGCGGGTGGCGTTGGAGTACGGGCAGATCTGGTGGGCCTTGGCCACGAGGGCCTCGGCCGTGTCCCGGTCCACGGCGGGCAGGGCGATCTCAAGTTCGGCGGCCAGACCGTAGCCGGCACCGTCCTCGAGGGCGCCGAAGTGGATCTTGGCGGCGACGGCGGAGTCCGTCAGGTCGGCGCGTTCCTTGCGTCCCACCAGGCGCAGGGCGGAGTGGAAGCACGCGGCGTAGCCGGCGGCAAAGAGCTGTTCGGGGTTGGTGCCCGCGCCGTCACCGCCGAGTTCGACCGGGCTGGCAAGGGTGACGCTCAGCTTGCCGTCCTTGCTGATGGCGGTGCCGTCGCGGCCTTCGCCGGAGGCCAGGGCCTCTGCTGTGTAAAGGGTCTTCATGGGGTTTCCGTTCTGTCGGAGGGAAGAAGGGGTTCAGTGGGAACTCGCCGGAAGCCTGCGGAGTCGCCGTAAATTTCCGGCGAGTTGGCACGCCTCCCGCGATTTCGACGTCGGCCTTGTGGGCCTGGGAAGGGTGGTGGAGAGGGAAGGGCTTAGGGGAAGGGCTTAGTGGGAGGCGTGAAGCGCGTTCGTCAGCCGGCCCAGGGTGTCGCGGAGCTGGTCCAGTTCCGCGGCGGTGAGCCCGGCGGCGTCTGCCAGTCGCTGCGGGATGCCGCTGGCCTTGGCGCTCAGGGCGGCGCCGGCGTCGGTCAGGAAGATCTCCACGCGGCGCTCGTCCTCGGCGGAGCGGCGGCGCTGGACGAGGCCGAGCGCTTCGAGCCGCTTGAGCAGCGGCGAGAGCGTGCCGGAGTCCAGGCCCAGCTCCTCCCCCAGTTCACGCACGCTGCGCGGCTCCGCTTCCCAGAGCACCAGCATGGCGAGGTACTGCGGGTAGGTCAGGCCGAGCTCCTCGAGCATGGGCCGGTAGGCGGCCGTGGCGGCACGTGAGGCAGAGTACATCGCAAAGCACACCTGCCGGTTCAGGCGGAGCGCTTCCGGGCCGCCCGTGCGGGCCTCTTCTGACATGGTCATGACTCCACCGTACTGCACAATTCAGTTGTGTGCAATTCAGTTGTGCACAACTGAATTGCGGAGCGGGAACCGGTAACAGGTGTGCAGGGGGCCAGCCGCGGCACCATTCCCGGCCGCGGCCGCCGAGTTTCCCCACGTTTGACGGGTGCCGCCGGCGTGTCGGCCCGCACCGCCGGCGTGTCCCGGCGTCGTGCCGGCAAAGGTGGGGAAACTCCGCGCGGCGGTCCTGGCCGGGTGCAAGCAGGGCGGGCACGGCGTAGGGGCCCGGGTGCCGCAGGGCGGGCCCGGCGTAGGGGCCCAGGTGCAGCAGGGCAGGCCCGGTGTAGGGTCCCTGCGGAACGGCTTACAGGTCGCGGATGGTGCGCAGGGCCGCCGCCGTGAGCACCTGGATGCCCAGGCCCAGCGCCCGCTCATCGACGATGTAGTCACCGCGGTGGAGGTCATACTCTTCCCCGCCGGGCGTCTTCGTGCCGAGGCGCATCATGGCGCCGGGGGTGTCGGCCAGGAACCAGGCAAAGTCTTCCCCGCCCATGGACTGCGGGGTCAGGACCACGGCGCCCTCGCCGATTTCGGCGCGGGCCGCGGCCTCGATCAGCGCGGTCTCGTGCTCGGAGTTGACCACCGGCGGCACGCCGCGGGTGTGTTCCAGGTGGACATCGACGCCGTACGGCTCGGCGACCTGCCGGATGATGTCGTCGAGCAGCGCGCCGGCGTCGTGCCAGGCGTCGCGGTCCAGGCAGCGCATGGTGCCGGCCATGTAGCCGCTGCCCGGGATGGCGTTCGGGGCCGAGCCCGCGGAGATCTGCCCCCAGACCACGGACACGCCGCTGCGGACATCGACGCGGCGCGAGAGCACTGCGGGAACGTTGACCGCGATCTGCGCCAGGGCGAAGACCAGCTCCTCGGTCAGGTGCGGGCGCGAGGTGTGGCCGCCGCGGCCGGAAAGTTCAATCTTGATGGTGTCCGAGGCGGAGGTGATCGCCCCGATCCGGGTGCCGATCTTGCCGATCTCGATCCGGGGGTCGCAGTGCAGCGCCAGGATGCGCGGCACGCCTTCCAGGACGCCCTGTTCGATGCACGAGGTGGCGCCGCCGGGCATGGTCTCCTCGGCCGGCTGGAAGATGATCCGGACGGTCCCGCGCAGAGGGGAGGCCTCGTGCATGCGCTGCAGGACCAGCGCGATCCCGAGCATGGTGGCAGTGTGGACGTCGTGGCCGCAGGCATGGGTCACGCCGTGGTTCTTCGAGGCGAACTCAAGGCCCGTTTCCTCGATGATGGGCAGGGCGTCGATATCCCCGCGCAGTGCGGTGGCGATGGGACCCTGTCCGACGTCGACCGTCAGGCCTGTGCCCTCGAGGCGGCGCGGCTTGAGCCCGGCTTCCTCGAGCCGTTTCGCCAGCTTGTCGGTGGTGCGGAACTCCTTGAACGAAAGTTCCGGATGCGCATGGAGGTCGCGGCGGAAAGCGATCAGCTCCGGCAGGAGGGGCTCCAGCCACGGCCCCACGAGAGTCGTGGGCTCAGCTTCAGTCGAATAGTTGCGCACGGAATAACTCTATCGAGCGGCCAAAGAATAGCGGCATCGGGTACGGCGCGTTACGGATTGCTGAACATTGCACAGGCCGTGATCCGCTCCCCTCCGGCTACAGGACGTCGGTGTCGCCCTTGGCCTTGATGGCATCCACGGCCTGCTTGACCCGCTGCGAGTGTTCCTTGGTGGTGACCAGCAGGGCGTCCGGGGTGTCAACGATCACGACGTCCTTGATGCCGATCAGGGCGATCACCCGCTTGGTATCGGAGACCACCACGCCGCTCGCGTTCTCGGTGAAGACGCGTGCGCCCTCGCCCAGGACCGTGACCTCGTCGACTTCCTTGGCGCTGTTGAGCCGGCCCACGGAGGCGAAGTCCCCGACGTCGTCCCAGAGGAACGTTCCGGGCACCACGGCGACGTCGCCGGCGGCGGCGGCGGGCTCGGCGACGGCGTAGTCAATAGCGATCTTGGGCAGCGTGGGCCACACCCGGGCCGTGACAGCGTCGCGCTCCGGAGTGTCCCAGGCCTTGGCGATCTCCTGGAGTCCGGCGAAGAGCTCGGGCTGGTTGGCTTCGAGGTGCTTAAGCATCAGCGAGACCGGGGCCACGAACATGCCCGCGTTCCAGACATATTCGCCGCTGTCGACGTACTCCTGGGCCACTTCCTCGCTGGGCTTCTCCACGAACTCCACCACGGACTGCGCACTGGGCGCGTCCGGGATGTGGAGGTTCGCGCCGGAACGGATGTAGCCGAATCCGGTGGAGGGATGGGTCGGCTTGATGCCGATGGTGACGATCTTCCCCGCGGCCGCGGTGTAGACGGCTTCACGGACGGCGTCCTGGAAGAGGTCGTCCGGGCTGATGACCTGGTCCGCGGCAAACGAGCCCATGATGATGTCCGGGTCCCGCTCGTGGAGGATGGCCGCGGCGAGGCCGATCGCAGCACCGGAGTCCTTGGGTTCGCTCTCCAGGACGAGGTCGGCTTCCAGGACCTCAGGCAGCTGGCGGCAGACGGCTGCCCTGTGGGCGGAGCCGGTCACCACCAGCACGTGCTTGCCGGCGACGGGCTGGAGGCGGTCATAGGTCGCGCGCAGCAGAGTGCTGCCCGAACCGGTGAGGTCGTGAAGGAATTTCGGGGCCGCTGCCCGTGACAGGGGCCAGAGGCGGGTCCCCACCCCGCCCGCCGGAATGACCGCAATAAAACGGTCCAGCGGTGAATCCTGGCTTGTCACTTTGTCTGTAGTCATCACGGCTACTTTAGCCGACGGCGGCCAATTCGGTCCGAATTGGGCCGGGATCGAGCCCTTCCGGCGCCTGCGACCACGGCCAAATGTGGCGTTCGTCTCAAAACAAACGCAAAACCGCGCCGGGGCCTGTCAACAAGGAGTTCCCAAATTGAATAAGCTGTGAGCGAAGCCTAGATTTAGGCTTGAGCTTACGAGTGCTCTCGCAGCAGGCGTTCCCCCCGCGTGGATCCCATGCCAGCGCCGCTGTGTTGCAGGGAGGTTTATTCAGTGCCGACAAAACCAGCTGGCACCTTGTACCGCGGCCGTGAAGGCATGTGGTCCTGGGTTGGACACCGCATTACCGGTGTAGTGATTTTCTTCTTCTTGTTGGTCCACGTGCTGGACACCTCATTGGTGCGTGTGTCCCCCGAGGCCTACACCGCAGTGATTGGTGCCTACAAGAACCCCCTCATGGCCCTGGGTGAAACGGGCCTTGTCGCGGCGATCGTGTTCCACGCCTTCAACGGCCTGCGGATCATCGCCGTCGACTTCTGGAAGAAGGGTGCCAAGTACCAGCGTCAGATGCTCTGGACGGTCCTGGGCCTCTGGGTCGTCGTCATGGTCGGCTTCTCCATCCGCCACCTGTCCCTCGCCCTTGGAGGTCACTAAGCCATGACTGCAAC
>Ga0207691_10000206_pt1 | contig 56970 bp, 52 predicted proteins | sample KBSM13metaG_FD_184327 | JGI IMG/M metagenome (GOLD analysis project Ga0207691, IMG submission 184327) | Miscanthus rhizosphere microbial communities from Kellogg Biological Station, Michigan, USA - KBS M1-3 metaG (SPAdes) (version 2) | ecosystem: Host-associated > Plants > Roots > Rhizosphere >...
CATCGTTCGTCCTTCACCTCACTTGGCGTCGGAGCGGCCGTCAGGGCAGATCACTTTTCGTCGCGCTTGTAATCGACGAGGTTGATCTGGTTTCGCAGTAAATCGGTCCAATAGCTTAAGGCGAGCCTTAATGCGAAGGAAGCAGATCAGGGAACTCCATCACTATACCTACGAAATCGCTGTTCACCCATGACGGGCAGTTGGTGATTACCGTGCCAAAAGGATTCGAATTCGAGAAGCTGGCACTAAGAGCATGGCGTCTATCTGGAAAACTGCGGGCGGGAACGAAAGGCAACTGGCCTTTATTCATGCCGGATTAGCATGCACGTAGCTAATACAAGTCCTGGCATGATGTATGTAAATGAACTCCCCACAGATTATGATCGAACTTCCCGATGGGCCGGTATTCTTTTTTATGCTTTGATAGCACCTCGCACCTCACCCTCTGGCCAGGATCTAACCATGAAAAGATTCATTCCGTCTGTTCTGATCAGCCTTGTGTTGCTGCCGGTCCACGCAAGTGCCCTGACATTGCAGCAAACAACGGTGATGACAACAAATGCCACCGCCGGTGGCAGTGTGTTTAATCCCTTTCCCTTGTTGGGAGCGTCGGCACCCCTCGCGACGTCGTCGACAACGTTTAATCCGTCACCCGTCATCGGCAGCGCTCCCGTCACCCCTGCCACGGGAATCAGTGCGTTCAACCCATTCCCTCTCGCTGGAGCGGCAGCGCCGCTTGCCTCCCCTGCACAGCCCTTTACGCCAACTACTAGTGGTTCTGCCGCACCGCGTTTTCCAGATGCCGCCGGCGGCACCCTGACACCGGCTGCACAAGATGGTTCAACATTAATCCCCAGCACTCTACCCTCCGTTGCAACCATAACCACCACAACATTGGCTGCACAAACATTAATCCCCACGGCTACGACTCTACCCTCCGCTGCAACCACAACCACGACGAGCACCATCAACACAACGAGCACTACAGCAGGCATATCCCCTCTTGTTCAAACAACCACGACAACAATCGTTCCTCTCTCTCTTTCGCTCGGCTTCGCCCAGAGCTTGAGCAGCGCCGCGGATCCGATCTCAACGGCTCGATTGGTGCAGAACCCTGAACCGTCCACACTCTTTTTGTTTGCGTCAGGATGTGCGGTCCTCGCATGGTACGGTCTAAGAAGACGGCGAAACCTTTGTTCTTGAGAGGAGGGCGCAGGAGGAAGAGATCCCATCGAGTTAACCCACTCTTTTCCATGAAGGATCATAGCGGTCTTTGACCGTTTGATGCCCCGTACTACACAGCAACCCTTAACCTTCTCTGGTGTCCCTGCTGCTATATTCCCTGCGTGTAGCTTCCTTGACGTTATAAGCACTGAATAGTACATTGTCACGATTCTCTTCCCCTTAACGTCTTGATTGTTTTGTTTAGAGCACTCCCGAAGGCTGGTGTCGACAGTTCGATTCTGTTCCTCGGCACCACAGAGACCTAAATGAGTCTAGGTGAGGCAGTCGGCATGACGGTTCCTGCGCTCACGTGAGCCACTGGCCACGCTCCTGTCATCAGTCAACGATTCCTTCGATCTGTCTTCGACAGCCTTCTGATCTCACGCTTTTTCTGCTGACTGCATTTCACCGGGCCGCTTTTGAGGAGGGACTTCTATGCCCCCACGTAATCCACCCCGCTATTTAGTGCAGCTTCCGGTTTCGTTTGTGTGGGATCGAAAAGCAAACGGCACGGTGCAAAATCTCTCGGTCAAAGGTTGTCTTATCCAGACCGAGAGCGAGGTGGCGGAAGGCGAGTATTTCAGTCTACAAATGAATTTGCATGGACAGAGGGGACAAGAAGAACCGGTGCAAATCAAACTCGCCGCAGTGCGTTGGTCGAAAGGCAGAGCGTTCGGCACCGAATTTCTTCTGTTGGACCCCGATGAGCAGCAGCGACTGCTGCGCTATTTGGCCATCTGTTGGCAGTGCTGACTCGCCTAGTGTTTCGCCTATAGTCACGCCTATCAAAATAGCTTTCGCTTTTGATTTCATCTTCGACGAACTACTTCATACGTGGTGTGTGAAGTGAAAGGCTGCGATCGCCGCGGATGCCGCCACATTCAACGATTCTGCTTCGGGTCGTATCGGGATATGAAAACGAAGCGAAGCCAGATTGAGAACCGATGTCGAGAGCCCGCGGCTTTCATTGCCCAACGCGACGACGGAGCGGGGCGGAATCTCCGAAAGGTTCTGAAGAGGTATGCTGGCAGGGCCGGGTAATTCTGCCGTCACGATGGCACAATCGCGTTCTACGAACAGAGTGCCGGATGTCGCGGTAAAGATCGGCAACGAGAGAAGCGCGCCGGCGGTCGCGCGTACGACTTTTGGATTGAACACATCGACTGAGTCCGGAGATAACCACAGCGCCTGTAATCCGAAGGCGAGGGCCGTCCGAATGATCGTACCGACATTGGTCGGGTCTTGCAGCGATTCCCCATAGAACCCCAAGAGCCGTCCGCGATGAAATACCGCATCTTGATTCCAGACGGGTCGTCGAAGGATGGCCAACATGCCGGTCGGAGTCGTCACATCCGACAATGTTGCAAAGACCCGCTCCTCGCATACATACACCGAACATCCACTCTTCTGGATACTATCGAAGATCGTGCCTTTGCTCTCATTCAGGCTCGCCTCTGTAAGTACCAACGCCTGAAAAGAGGTCGCGTGGCTTTTCAAGAGCTCGCCGATTGGTTTTCGTCCTTCCACAATAAAGGCTCGTTCGGCGTCCCGAACCTTTTTCTGCCGAACCAGGGTTCGAATGAACGCTGCGCGTGAAGCAGTCAGTTTATGCATACCCACCGTTATCCACAAGAAACTCACTGACACAATCTGGCCGTAAAGCGATCATTCCGTGCCGGTACCACCTCATCAACAGGTATTCACAGCGACTATTAAGGTCACGATTTGACAAAGCGCATTACCAGAGAGAGTTATCCGAATGACGCAATTTGTTTCGTCTCTTGACCAAACTTGCCATTAAACATTGTTTGCGTCATAGTTTCGTCACCATGTCGAAACTTCAAGGGATCTTCAAGCTGCGGGTGAAGATCGACGGACAAGAGTTCGAGGCGGAGGGGCCTGCGGAACTGGTCCGAGGACAGTTTGAGGCGTTTCGAGCCATGATGCAAGAGATGCCCGGCCGCGAGGGTGCCGGCCTTCCCTGCCAAAACGGCAACGACCTTCCTGCGCAAAGCGAACAGACTCGCCGGACAGTGGCGCCTACACATCGTGAAGGTCTGGCAGACCTGTATCGTATAGCATCGCCGCCCCAAGCCTTGTCCCTTCGGCAGCTTCCCGCTGGAACGACCCCCGAAGCCGATGCCGTTCTTCTACTCCTCCTCGGTTACCAACGATTGCGGAACGAAGATGATGTTCCGGCCACGGCCCTAAACGCCGCGCTTGCACAATCCGGTTGTCGAATTAAACGGCTGGATAGAATCCTCAAGGCTTACTTGAACGATCGTTCCATCGTGCGAACCGGTCGGGGGAAAGGCGGTCGATACCGGCTCACCAATCTCGGCTTACACAAAGCGGAAGGTCTCCTGACGACCGTGCCCATGGCGGATGCAGGTCGATAGACCGTTGCAGCGTCATGAGCAATTCGCTATCATCCGCTCATGCCTATTGGATCGTATCTACAAGCCTGGCGAATGTCCCGAGGACAGTCCATCGCGGCGCTGGCGGCGAAGACTGGTTTGGAAGCCCGCTCCTTGGAAGAGATCGAAGCCGGTCAAGTGGATCCATGCGTGTCGATGATCGAAACAGTCGCCTCCGCGCTCGGCGTCCCTCCCTCATGGTTGCATGGCGACCCCAAGCAGATTGATCTGCTGACGAGCGATGCCGACGGCGATGAATCGGACGCGCCGTCAGTCCAGAGTCTCGATCCAGTCGTCGAACGCATTCTCCAGGCCGCCCAACAAGACCGTGAATTATATGTCTTGCTGACCAGGGTGCTGTATTCAGGCGACCCCAAATTGATTCGAGCTGCCGAAGTCAGCCTCAGAAGTTTAGTAAAACAAGCCAAACAAGCTACCGTCCCATGGCAAAACCGACAGCCGGGACATTTCGAACCCCCGAGCGACTAAGGTTTACCTCCAGCGACTTTCCTTGTCCTATCTGCCGATAGTTGTGATCAGCTGACACATCCTCCACGTCCCTATGGGCGGGATGCATCCGAAGAAGCCAGCCGATAGAGATACAATGCAATCACGCTCACCATGATGAGCCCAGGCCATCCATCGAATGGAGGAGTGTCGAAGAGTTGAAAGGGATCGGCGCCGATGTCCGGCATGAATGCACTGAATGCGAGCGGTACGGCCAAGAGAATCCCCATGAGCGCTTCACCGGTAATCAAGCCCGCGGCAAAGAGCAGGCCGCTGCGAGGAACGGTCCCATCCGCGAAATGCCTCTGTTTTTGAACCAATGCGGCCACAACCCCGCCGGCAAAAATTACGGCCGATAGTTTCAATGGGAGATAGATACCCAGCGCTACAGCCAGCACAGGCATGCGGAAGGCCGCTCCACGACGCTCTTGCCGTCGATCGATCGCAATGACGCCGACACCGAGTACAAGCCCAAGCGCGACTAACTTCCATGGCAGGTGTCCGCCAAACACGCTCTGCGTCAGGCTCGCCATCAGGGTTGCTTGCGGCGCACTGAGTGGATGAGGGTGGGCCGCGGACACATTCCCAATGCCATACTTGGCCTGCAACAATGTCAGGACCGGCACGATCACGACCGCACCGGTGAGGACGCCCACCACTTGCATAATTTGCTGTTTCCATGGAGTCGATCCGACCAGATGGCCGGTTTTGAGATCCTGAAGGTTGTCTCCTCCCATCGCAGCCGCACAGCACACGACGGCGCCAATGACCAAGGCGGCGGCAGGACCGCCGGGATGATCGTGGCCCATGAGAAGCACCAAGAGCAGCGACGACAGCATGATTGTGGCGATCGTGACGCCCGAGATCGGATTGCTGGAGCTGCCGACGAGTCCGGCCATATACCCGGCCACCGATGAGAAGAGAAAGGCAGCGACGATCATCATGCCTGTCATGACAAGACCAATGGCCGTGTCCTGCACGACAGTCGTATAGATCCAGGCCATGGGAGCAAGAACAAGGATCAAAGGCACGATGATCCAGACAAGCGGCGCATCGTGTTCGGTCCGCTGAGGCGCAGTACGACGGCCTGAGGCCAACGAGACGCGATAGCTGTGCGTGAGCGCGACGAGACTGTCTGCCACGGGACGGCCAAGTTTGGTCAACGTCCACAGACCTCCGACCAACATGGCACCGATGCCGACGTATCGGATTTGGCTGCTCCAGATCGCTTTGGCTGCTGAAAGACCGGTCACTCCATCCGGAAGACCGTTGAGCCAACCATAGAGTGGCAGAAGGACCATCCAGCCGAGCACCCCTCCAATGAAGACGACGAGAGCGGTATGCAAGCCGATGATAAACCCGACTGCCAGGAGCGCAGGAGAAAGATTCAGTCCGGCATACAGGACCGTTCGGCCCATCTGCACGGCGCCTTCCAACGATTCACTCCAGAGGCGAAGTCCGCTTTCTCCGAATTTGAGCGCGCCCCCCAGAAACCCGGCGATCAATAAGGTGTGAAAATCTCGTGAGGGATTCGAAGAACTCTTGGTCAAGTCCATATGAGTTCGCTCACTAGCCGAGCCGACTTTCAGGACTTCGGCGGTCGCCACGCCTTCGGGAAACTTCAATTGGGCCGTGACGATCAAGGCACGTCGCAGAGGAATGGTGAAGAGCACGCCGAGAATGCCGCCAACCGCCGCAATCGCGGTCGTTTGCCAATACTCGAAGGCGGACCAGTGCCCGACGAGGATGAGCGCCGGAATCGTAAAAATGACTCCCGCCGCCAGCGCCTCCCCCGATGATGCGGCGGTTTGCACGATATTATTTTCCAGAATATTGGATCGACGGAAAAGGCGGAGAATCGCCATCGAGGCGACGGCCGCCGGAATGGAGGCGGACACGGTCATTCCCGCAAAGAGTCCCAGATAGGCATTGGCTGCTGCAAGAACCGCCGCAAGCACGATAGACAGCACGATCGCCTTGACGGTGATCTCCGGCAGTCGGACGCTGTCGGGAATCACCGGCCGATGGTCATTCTTCATTAGCGCTCATACTGACTGAGAGACGTGCAGAGTTAAGCGAGCGATCGCTCCACTCCGGTCATCATAAGGCAAGCGATGCGGAATGAACACTTCGGCGTTTCCTGCCTGGACTTTCACCTGAGTGCAGGCTACAGTTTTTCTAGGGAGGCCTTATGGACACAATCGGCTCGATGCTGCTGGACCGGTTGTACGAACTGGGATTACGCCACATCTTCGGGATCCCCGGCGATTATGTGCTAAGCCTCTATAAACTGATCGAGCAGTCGCCGATCCAACACGTGGGTACAACGCGAGAAGATTGCGCCGGTTATGCGGCGGATGCGTATGCGCGCATCAATGGGATCGGAGGCGCCTGCGTCACCTATTGCGTCGGCGGGCTCAACGTCGTGAACGCGGTAGCCTGCGCCTATGCCGAGCGGTCGCCCGTGGTGCTGTTGTCGGGGTCGCCCGGGCTCTCTGAACGCGTGCGCAATCCCCTCCTCCACCACATGGTGCGCGACTTCACCACCCAACAAGAAGTATTTGAAAAAGTCACCGTCGCGTCCGTCGTCCTAGACGATCCTTTCACCGCGGCACGGGAGATCGATCGCGCCTTAGCCGCCCTCACGCGTTACAAGCGACCGGTCTACATCGAAATTCCTCGTGATCTCGTGCATGCGCCGATTGAGCTCTCCACGCGACGAACGTTTGTGCCGGATAAGAGCGATCCAGAGGCGCTGACCGAGGCGGTCATGGAAGTGCAGGATATGTTGGCGCACGTCAAACATCCGGTGCTGCTCGTCGGCGCAGAGGTGCACCGCTTCCATATGCAGGATGAATTAGCGCAGTTCATCGAGCGGCTGAACATTCCCGTTGCGTCGACCCTTTTGGGAAAATCGGTCATCAGAGAAGATCATCCCCTGTTTGTGGGTGTGTACGGAGGATTGATCGGACACGACGAGGTGCAGCAATTCGTCAATGATGCCGATTGTCTGGTGATGCTGGGATCGATTCTCACCGACCTCGAGGACCTCGACCCACAGTCGCCTGTCATGCGCGCCGGCCGAACCGTGCACGCGACCGCCGAGGCGGTGACGATTAAACATCATCGCTACGAGAACGTCTATTTCGAGGAGTTTGTTCGCGCATTGATTGCCGCGCCGATGCCGAAGTTTCCTAATCCGCGGCTGCCGGTGATCGACATGCCTCGGCTCGACATTCCGGCGCCCGGCGCGCCGGCCACATTGCGAGGCCTCTTTAGCCTGCTCGAACCATTGCTCGATGAAAAAACTTTGGTGATCGCCGATATCGGAGAGTCGTTGTTTGCGGGAGCCGATTTGCGTGTCCGCAGGCGTAGTGAATTTATGTCACCGGCTTACTATACCTCAATGGGTTTCGCCGTCCCTGCGGCGGTAGGGGCCGGCTTCGCCGATCCTGCGTTACGACCCGTGGTCCTCGTCGGAGATGGGGCGTTTCAGATGACCGGTTCGGAAGTAGGCACCTGCGTGCGTTATGGCCAGATACCCATCGTCATCATCCTGAACAATCGCGGTTACTCGACCGAGCGCGAGATTTTAGAAGGGCCGTTTAACGATGTTCACGAATGGCAGTACGAAAAGATCTGCGATCTTGTGGGAGGAGGGGTGCCGCACCGTGTCGCCACGCATCGCGACTTGATTGACGCGCTTCAAACGGCTTTTGCGGATCACACGCGCATGCATGTCATAAATGTACTGCTAGATCCGGCAGACCGTTCCCCCGCCATGCTACGCCTCGCTCATCGTCTAGCGAAACGCGTGGTGTCGAGAGGTCAATAGCATCTGATCATTGAGAACGTGGGTCAACGTCAGCGCAGGTCTGCACTGACTCGGAACGGATGGACTATTCGCCGACTTGCTGAGATAGTTCGGCCGTTCGCTCGGCGGATTTCTGCAGAATGCCTTCCACGGCCTTCGCTTTTTCGATCGGCGTGTTGAGCGTTCGCTCGATCACTTCCGCCGTCTTCTCCGCCTGATTATGGATCTGCTCAGTGGGACCTTCCCGCTGACAGCCGGCAGCGGTACACGTGAACCAACCGAGAACAATCAGCATCGCCAGTTGTTTCATCGCACACCTCTCTCCTAGGTTTTACTCGGGTAGAAGCGTCTGCACGAGGGAGCGCCTCCCAGCATCGAAGACCTGCATGATTTTGAAGAAAATGCGGCGATTAGAAGGACGCGGGCTCTCTCTCGCGTGACTGCTTTAATTCTAGCAGCTCTTCCTTATATTGGTGTTCGCAAAGGGGGCAGAGGCTATGAAAAAATTGTTGGATCCGGTGTTCTTCGAGATAGAGTTCGAGTTGACTCCAGTACCCGATATCATCCCGCACCTTTTTGCACGAAGCGCATTGCGGCAGCATCTCTTGTAACGTATGGAGGCGTGCGGCCGTCTGTTGCTGGTAGACGTAGACCAGTCCGATCGCCACGATCGTAACCAACGCAAGCGACCGATTCGCATAGACCATCCAGGACACTGCACCGGGCGACAGCACCATCCCCAACACGGTAAAGAGAGCGGCGCACGATGAGATGAACAGAAAAGGCACGTGGTGCAGGAAGCGAAGGGCAATCAGAATCGGAACAACATAGAGCACAGGAATCAAGACACCGGAAGGGGTCACCAGATCGAGAAGGAAGACACCGACGAGCAGTGAAGCGGCCAGCAGGAGACAGGAGGTTTCTCTGTTTTTATCAGCGGGGGTGTGAGCCGAGGAGCTATGGCGATGGGGAAACCAAGATTCCATGGACGTTATCCGATCGAGGGTTTCGCTTTCGTGGCGAAGACGGTGGCATCGCAGGAAATATATTTGATTTGCTTCATCGGAATGATCGTGACTTCTTTGGCCGTATCCACCTCGAGTACTTCCATGTCGTCGCTGATGGTATGGCGGATCGCATCTTTAACCAGGAGTTCCTGATTATCGGCAAATACAACTTTGACCCAATACACCACGATCTTTCTCCGGTTCAGCGTACGGCAATGTCCGTGTGGAGCGGAACGGCAGGCAGTCTACTGTATTAGACGCAGCGGGGCAACTGTCTTATTGGGGGACAGTCCCAGTTCTCGGGAGCGAAGTGTGGCGGTCTCGACCGCGGAGATCAGTGTCGCGCGAAACTGTCGTTGTTCGAGCTGTTCGATGCCGGCAATCGTCGTTCCGGCCGGCGAAGTGATGCGATCCTTTAAACGGCCGGGATGTTCTCCGCTTTCCAGCAACAGGCAAGCGGAGCCGAGCACGGTTTGCGCGGCGAGCAATTCGGCGACCTGCCGAGGAAGCCCCATGCGGACTCCCCCATCGGCCAAAGCTTCAATGATGACATAAACATAGGCGGGACCGCTTCCGCTCAAGCCGGTGACGGCATCCATCAGCGTCTCGTTCACCAGCACGACTTTACCGACCGCTTCAAAAATCGTTGTCGCCGCATTCCGGTGCTTTTCGGAAAGCCCGTGCCCGAAGGCGAGCGCCGTAACCCCTGCCAAGACGCTCGATGGAGTATTGGGCATGGCTCGAACAATCGTGGAAACAGACCCCAGATGTTCCGCCACCCGAGCGATCGGATAGCCGGCCGCCACCGAGATGATCAGACAATCGGGCGAGACCGAGCCGCGGATCGATACGAGCACCTCATCCAAGTCTTGAGGTTCGACGGAGAGAATGAGGATGTGAGCCCGTTCCACCACATGCCGATTATCCTTTGCAACCTCGATACCGAACCGAGTCTTCATATGCTCGCGGCGGGCAGGCACAATGTCGGTCGCGAAGATGTTGTTCGCCGGCGCGATCTCCGCCTTGAGCAAGCCGGCAACGAGCGCCTCCGTCATGTTGCCGGCGCCAATGAAGACGATGCGTTGATCAAGAGTCATGGCGCTATTATAGCGGTCGATGACCATTCGGGCAACGCACTCTCTGTTCGGAAGGTCACCCCGCGAGTTGCGCACCTGCGCGTCGTTCGGTAGAGTCAAGATAGATCGGCATTGTCTCATCATCATCTTATCTTCATCTTATTTTTCGGAGGTCGCTATGGTTGCGTGGATCTGGGGAATCATGATCGTCGTGATGATATTGGTGTCGGTGAATGACAGTGAGGCGCGCCGAGATGTGCTGTCCTCCGAACAGAAGGGTGAACTGGCAAAAATTCAGCGCCTGCTGGTTGAGGTGATTGCGATTACCGATCAAGGTCCGGCAGATCCTGGAGCCTTGACCAAGACGGTGGAGCGGCGAATGCAAGTACTCGGCTATACCGTGGTCACCGATCCGCAGCAACCGCATGAGGCGGTGCTCCGGGTGAAGTGCGAAGAGCATAAAGCGTGGGAAGGGACGACCCAGTCCGGTGGAGACGCCGATCTCCCCGATTCTCCCTCCCGCGTGTGGAAAGGTCCAGCGTGTCAGTTGACCTATCTTCTTCATGGGAAAAAGATGGGGTGGCATAAAGAGGTACGCACCGACTTCCATGATACGCGGCAAGCCGCGGCCGATGCGCACATGGACAACTCGGGGACGTACGCACTTACCACCTTGCAGCAACGGTTGGAAGATTATCCCTTTCCCATTCTCTTAGCCGCGGAATGGGGGCAGGAGGGTCGCCTGCTGAAGCGACTCGATGAACCGACGGTCTCGCCCGCGCTCAAAGCGAAAATCATCGCGCAATTGGGCGACATGTTTTCCACAGTAGCGGTGCCTCGCCTTCTGGTTGCGCTCAAGGACCCAGACGTCACGATTGCAACAGCGGCCGCCCAGGCGTTGGGGACGATTGGGCAGAAGGAAAGCATCGCGGCGTTGATCGATGTCTTGAAGACCGGCAGTCCCGAACTTCAGGCCGCGGCCGCCAAGGGATTGGGACAGGTCGGCGCCTTGCACGGCGACTTCTCGATCATTCCCCCCCTGCTGGACGCCTTGAAGACCGACAATCTTGCGGTGAAGACGGAGGTGGTCTGGGCGCTAGGAAAGTTGCCCGATAAGCGAGCGTATGAGCCGGTCTATGCGCTCTACCGAACGCTGCAAACGGCGGAGTCGAATGGCCAGGGACCGGACGGCGAACAAATGTATAAACTTAAAGAAGCCCTGAACTATAGCCTCAAGCAGATCGATACGTTCGACCAATTCAACTGAGTCGTCCTGTGGTCGAAGGTATTGCGACGGGTTTTTAAGAATGAATGACGATTAACGATTCACGCGGTCCTTGGCCGGGCATGCCGCCGGGGGGAGCTCGATGGGAGGGGCGGTATCGCCATAGATGTAGGAGGCGAGTGTTTTAGCCAGATGTGACGTGAGCTCTTGCTGCATCACACGGATTGCGCGGGACATGGCTTCGGAAGAAGTGAGATGGCCTTCGCGTCCACCGATCGACACGGCCCCGACGATCCGTTGCGTCCCGGCCTCCGTAACGACAAAGTCGCTGCACCACCGCGCATAACGGAAGCGCGGATCGGGAATGGACACGTCCCAGACGTGCACCGCACCCATCACCAGCAACCCCGGCGCTCTATCTGCCCCATTGGTAATGACCGGCACGCCTTCTCGAAGAAGGCCTTCCGTGACGGCACGTCGCGTGATGTCTGCTTGATCGCCTGCGACGTCGACCGCTACCAGCATGTGCTCAGTCATGAATTGTTCGAGTTCGGAGGTGAGATCAGCCACGCGATGCGCGGGAGGATTGCCTTGTCCGTTTGACCGGATCACCCTCAGATCGGCATTATACGCCTCGCGCAGCACCAAGTTTTTCACCGCCCGTCGCAGATTTCTGACTCTAGCTAAGCCATCTTGAGTTTGGTGTGCGTCCGCCAACTCTGTCTCCACCGTCTGATCCAATTCCTGCATCCGTTCCAAGAGCGCCGCCGCCGATTGCGCTCGGTCCATTCCCGCCAACACAAAGTGCTGGCCGGTCTTGGTATCCGTCCAAGCATCGAGTACTTTTACGTTCTCGATGACCTTATCTGTGGAGACGTTGGTAATCTGATCCAAGGCGAGATGTCGCTCGGTGGTGGACTGCCCTCGTTTGTCCAGGACAAGATAGGATTCCCAGTCCTTCGATTGTGCCACGATCTGTGCTTTGAAGATTTTCGCAACGGCGCCATAAGCGCGTTCGGTAGCGGCAGGTTTTGATTCCGCCTGGCCGACACCCGTAAGGTAGCGCTCGACGGGATACTCCGCGCTCGTTCCCTCGATCCAGGCCGGCGCGCTCCGCCGCCCCCACCCACATCCCGGAACGGCCGTGAGCAGGTCCATGACAACCAGGAAGACGAGAAGAGCTTTGGACATCATGACCGGGTTCAGCTTCACGGCAGTTCTCGTTCGCTGAAGAATTTTGTCTCGCCGCTACGAATGGTAACTTTCTGAGATCGAAGGGCGCCGGACCGACCCGCCCCCTGTCCGGCGTATTGCGTCCGCACGTCATAATCGCCCGGAGGCACCCACAGACGAGCGATGCGAATTTCATCGGGCAACGTCCGCCAGCTGCGCTTGTCCGCTTCTTCGGATGCAATCGCCCAGGCCTTTCCTAAACTCCCGACGAGCAAACCGACCAGTGGCCCTGCATCCTTGCCTGCCGCCGCTTGAGCGCCTCGACCGGCGCCTTCGGCCATCGCATATTTCACCACCGCCCGCGCGGACGCTTTGACCGAGATGCCGGCCAATCGATCGGAGAGCGCGCGCTCCGCGAGAGCCGTGACGTCCTCCATCAGTTCGGTCTGCGCACTGAATGATCCGGCGTCACCGATCGCCGTCACTTGACCGTACCCACCCGGAGTTTTTTGCGGTACCAAGGCAGGAATGGCGATCCGAACGACATGACCGTTTAGTCCATAAATCGCGCTTTCCGCGGCGCGCCGTTCCGGATTGCCTTCCCGGTGCGGGTTCCCCAACCCTTTAGAAATCAAGACCAGGCCCAGCGCATCCATGCTGACCGGCACATCGATCATTCTATCTTCTTTCCGTGGGGCGCGGCCATTGTGCGTCACCACGACAATATGACCCAGCGCTTTCGTCTCTGCATAGGGCCGCCAGACGGCATCGGGAAAGTCCTGTTTATATTCCTGGTGCTCCTGTGTCATATGAAGCGCCTCGGTCATGCGTAAGAGATCGGCTTTCAGCATAGGGGGAACGGTCACGTGCGCCCATGTATGGGTGCGACGATATTCTTCGTACGCTTTGCGGTAGGCGATCAACGCATTATTCAGATCCCCGGAAATTTCATAAAGCAAGCCCGAGAGATATCGAGCAAAGGCATCATCGCGATAACCGGCTTTCGCATCGGTACGGTCTGTCAGCACGTTAAGCCGATGATCGATTCGCCGTGCTTCGACCAACGCCTCCGTCCAATTGCCGAGGACGGCATAATTGAGCGCCTTGACCACGTTAATCATGGTCTGTTCGTACAGATCGCCTTCATAGGGCAACTTCGTATCATTGGTGAGAAAGGCCTTCGTTTCGGCTGTCACACGTCGTGTGTAGAGGCGCTCGACTTCGTCTTCGGCCTGTTCCAAGGCGGCATTGCTGGCTTGGTACTGCCCGGCGATGTGCAGGGTCATGCCAAGATCCATGTCGTACAGGACCCGCCCTTCGGAGCCGTATTCGCGTTCCGCTTGTTCGATGATCTGAGGCGCTCGTTGGACGTCGCCGCTCACGATGGTTTGTTCGACCAACTCATATCGGTGTGACGCGGCGCACCCATTCAGGACAACCCCAAGTACGAGTACGACGCCCCAACGAAGAACGGATGGGAAAAGATAAGTGCGCGCTGCGCATCGGGAGCGCAGAGACGATGAGGTGGAGAGATTCACCGGAGCACGTTTAGAACAGCGTGCGTTTACGTTCGACTACTTTCTTGATCTTCTTTTGTCCGTACCAGGTCTTCACATTGCTTTCCAGATCGATCAGTTCCAAATCCACTTGATAGAACACCGCCTTGGTCCCGTCCGCCTCGTCGAGGATGGTCGAGATATTGCCCGTCATCATGTAATCCGCGCCCATCTCTTTGCCGGCCGACTTTTGGGTATCCTCGCGCGCATGGACAGCCTGCTCGCGCCGTTCGTTCCGGAGCTCTTCGCGTTCTCCCTTACCCGCAACGAAGGTCACCTTTTGAGAGTTCGTCAGCTCTCGCTCAAGATCGGTAATAAAGGTCTGGGTATTGATATGCTCATGGCTGCGGTTCACGACGGTCCCTACCACGACAATAGGTTGATGGCCTTTAGCCTTCACGTACTTCTCTAACCACGGATAGCTGAGGGCTTCCTTCACCATGGTTTCAGCGACTTGCTGAGAATCCGTATCGTTCCAGCGTCCACTCAGGTCGGTCACGAGGCCGGTGTCCACTCGGGTCACCTTGGTCTCTTTGCCACATCCACTGCCAAGGGTGGCAAGTACGATGAGCACTGAAGTGAGGATCTGCCGACTGTCTAGCAAAAGCCGCCCATCACCCATTCCAGTCTCCTTCATCCAAGGCTTCATCGATCTGCTTGCGGACGTTCTACTTCGCGGCCTTTTTATCTTCTTCCTTTTCAAGGCGCTCGAATAAGCGGTCGGCATTTCGGCGGACAAAATCGCGGACCTGGCCGTTGAGTTCCTTCGCCTGCGCCAATTGTTCTTTGACGTCGGCCAAATTAAGTTTGGCGAGGACGTAGTACGTGCCGGTCTTTTCGTCTTTATACCGCTCTTCTTGCCGTACGCCGCTGAGTGTCACCGCGCTGAAGGTTTTAATCGCGCGCTCGATATTCTGCTCTTCCGTATTTCTGGTGAAATCGCCGGCCGTCGTCGAGGCGGCATAATCGCGCATCAGATAAGCGGTATAGGTTTCAAAATTTCGGGCGACCTCTGCCCGGGCGCGATTTTGAGCGGCCTCCCACGCCAGCGGCTCGTTCTTCACGCCGTTGACGGCCCCAACTCCATAAAAGGCTTTGTCGTTGAAGTTCGACCCTTGTTTTACCCATTTCGGGGCCCCACCGCACGCGGTCAACGTCAGGATCATCACTGCCAACATTCCGCCACCGATCCACCGGGGCAGCCGTTTCTTCGTAATCATGGAATCCTCCTTATGTCGTCTGAGGCACGCGCGCACTCTTTTTGATCCAGCGATATAGCAGATTTATCCTAGTAACGAAAGGGAAGGCACTCGGAAGTTCAAGTGTGTTTTATGCTAGCATTCACCCCCATCACTGTCAACGCAACCGGCAACAGTCGGTTGACGGATGCGTGGTCGATTTTTTCAGAAACGTCCTTTTACAAAGGGGGCACGGTGGCACAAGTAAGCATACAAGACGGTATCATTAAAGTCATGGACTTGGAAATTCAAGATCCAAAAGCTGCGGCGGTGCTGGCGGAGTATCCCGAGATACGATGGGCGGAAATTACGCGCCGCGCATTGAAGATCGGGCTGGGCTATCTCAAAGGCGGCGCTCGGGACTGACTATTGTGGAGTAGACGGCGCGACCGCGCCGTTCTGTTCGAGGTAGGACCTGGCGCGACTATCGCTTCCGCCGGTTTCGAGATAGCGCGTATAGGCTTGGACGGCTTTCGATGTATCTTTGAGGTCTTCCGCGTAGAGATCTCCGAGGGACAAATAGACATCGGAGTAATTCGGATTCACCTCGAGGGCCTTTTGCATTGCCTGCTCGGCGGCGGCAAATTGTCCTTGTCGTTGAAGGACCAAGCCTAACGTATACGATGAATCGGGGTTGCCGGGGGCATACTTCACCGCCGATTGTGCGGCTTGCAGAGCTTCCGTCAAATTGGGAAGATGCTCAAGATACAGATAGCTCTTTAAGACATAAGCGTCGCCGAACCCGGGATTGTATTCCAGCGCTTTGTTGAGACGGATTAACGCGTCCTGAGCCGGTCGTTGCTGTTGCAGGATGGAAAATGCCTGTTCATATTCCTCTCGGGCCGCGGCAAGGCGGTCGGCCTCGGTTTTGCCACGGCTGCTTTTGAATGCAGCTTTCTGACCTTCAATCAAAATGGTGTCGCCTTCTCCATCCAGTCGCGCGAATTGAGGGTGCTGGGAGCCCCCGGACTTTTGCTGAATCTGAAGGGTCACGTATTCGGCTAGTTCGCTTGCGACGATCCACCCGTTGCCGTCCGTATCGGCCGCCCCTTGTAACCCAGCCAGAAGCGCCTGTACGAAGGCGTCGGGGGATTCCGTGCGACTCACCGTTTCTCCTTTATCGGCAGCGGTCAGGACTTGAATGGCGCGCTTATCAGTGTCCATTTCAGGCGCAATCCGACCTTCAAGAGAGAGTTGCTGAGGCGGTGTCACCTCCCAACCGGACACTCCCGCATCCAATAAAAATAAAATGTGCCTCGACATGACGCGACGGGAAAAGTCTTTGAGTTGGTCTAAGGTGATCGATTTGGCCGAATTGTTGACCTGCGCATCCCAAGGCACCAGATATCCGAGATCTTTCCCGTTCATGTCTTGGGTGACGCCGGCATGGCCGGCAAAATACACGACGAGTCGGTCTTGCCGACCCACCTTGCGCGGAAGGATGTCGTTGAGCAATGTGGTCAATCGTTTTAGGCTCGCATCCTTATCGTACAGTTCGATCACTTCATCGAAGCCAAGGCGACGAAACGACTCGGCCACAGTTTTGGCATCGGTCACCGCATGCTCCAATCTTGGAGCGACAACATAATCTTGAATACCGATGACGACGGCCCATGATTTATAGTACAGGACCTCCGGTTTTCCCATCTGACCGTGTGCCTGTGGCACAACGGCCAACAAGGTGGCATATACGATCATCGCGAATGACAACGGCAGCATGATTCTTTTTCGTAAGGTGTGATAACTCATGCCTGGATGCTACCGTTGCCTCGGGGCACTGTCAAGGAACCGCCGAGAAAGCTTGAACCCGCCCAGTGGGTGAATCATAATTGGCCGCCTGGACGAGTGGCGTTGAATTGTGAGGGACTCTACATGAGCATGGACGAAAAGCTGGATAGTTTGCAGCGGACCGACCGCGTGGTGCAGCCGACATCGGACACGATGGCCCACGCCTATATCAAAGACTATGAGACCGAGTACCAACGGTCGATCGCGGACCCGGACACGTTCTGGGGTAAGGTCGCGCAAGAGCTGGAGTGGTTTTCACCATGGAACAAGGTTTTGGAATGGAAGTATCCCTGGGCTAAATGGTTTGTCGGCGGCATGTGCAATATTTCCTATAACTGCCTCGATCGTCACGTCAAAACCTGGCGTCGAAACAAAGTCGCCATCATGTGGGTGGGCGAACAGGGCGAAGAACGTGTGTTCACCTATGGCGAGTTGTATCGGCAAGTGAACCGTTGCGCCAATGCCTTAAAAGCGTTGGGACTCCGCACAGGCGACCGCGTCACGATCTATTTGCCGAAGATTCCCGAGCAAGTCGTCGCCATGCTCGCATGCGCGAGAATCGGGGTAATTCACAGTGTCGTCTATTCCGGGTTCAGCGCGCCGGCGCTGGCCAGCCGGATACAGGATGCGGAAGCGCGTGTCGTGATCACAGCCGATGTCGGGTACGACCGCGGGAAAACGATCGACTTAAAAGGCGTCGTGGATCAGGCCGTCGCGAATTGTCCGTCGGTGGAAACGGTGGTCGTTGTGCGGCGCGAACCATCGGGAGTCTCCCTCTCCGCGACGAAGGAAGTCGACTGGAGCGATTGGATGAAGGGTCAAAAAGCGGTGTGCGAGGCCGAGCGACTCGACTCCGAGACCCCGCTCTATATTCTTTATACATCGGGCACGACCGGCAAGCCGAAGGGCGTCGTGCACGTGCATGGCGGCTACATGGTCGGGACCTATATTACGACCAAGTACATTTTCGACCTCAAGGAAGAGGACGTCTATTTCTGCGTGGCCGACCCCGGATGGGTGACCGGACACAGCTATATCGTCTATGGACCGCTGCTCAACGGCGCCACAATCGTGATGGCCGAAGGAAAGCCCGATTATCCCAATCCGGGCCGATGGTGGGATTTGATCGAGCGCTATGGCGTGTCGATCTTTTATACAACGCCGACTGCCGTGAGACTTCTGATGAAGTACGGCGAAGAATGGCCGAAGAAATACGACCTCAGCACGCTGCGAGTGCTGGGCAGCGTCGGCGAGCCGATCAATCCGGAAGCGTGGGAATGGTACTATCGTGTGACCGGCAGCAATAAGCCGATCATGGATACCTGGTGGCAGACGGAAACGGGCATGATTCTCATTAGTCCCCTCCCCACTGTCCCCTTGAAACCGGGCTCCGCAACGCGGCCGTTCTTAGGCGTGGAAGCGGATGTTGTCGATCGGCAAGGCAAAAGTCTTTCGCCCAATGCGGGCGGCTTTGCCGTGATCACGAAGCCCTGGCCTGCCATGATGCGGACGATTTACAAAGATCCGGATCGATACCTGACCTATTGGAACACGATCCCTAACTGCTACACCGCGGGCGATGTCTGCCGCAAGGATGAAGACGGCTACTTTTGGTTTATGGGCCGCGCCGACGACGTCATTAAAGTGGCCGGCAATCGCATCGGTACGGCCGAGGTCGAAAGCGCGTTGGTGAGCCATCAAGCGGTCGCCGAGGCCGCGGTGATCGGCAAGCCGCATAAGACTGCCGGCGAGTCCATCAAAGCCTTCGTCATCTTGAAGCAAGGCCATCTTGATAGCCGAGAACTCATCCATTCGATGAAAGAACATGTCTTAAAAGAATTGGGAAAGATTGCGGTGCCCCATGAAATCGAGATCGTGCCGGCGTTGCCGAAAACGCGATCCGGAAAAATCATGCGGCGCGTGCTGAAGGCGAAAGAACTCGGGCAAGATCCAGGCGATATTTCGACCATCGAAGAATAGTGGTGGGTTGACAGGACAATGTAATGTGGCGTGGCTTGCAGGTCCTCGCTGTGCTAAATCAGCCCCCGCTTCTGCAGATACTCCTTGTCGATCACCGGCGAAGGTTTGGCTGGCAGTTGCCCGCGTTCCTGCAAGAGGCGTTCGACATATTTGCCGATCAAATCAGGTTCCAGGTTCACCGCGTCACCGATCTGCTTCAATCCCAATGTCGTGACCTTCGCCGTATGGGGAATAATGGCCACGCCGAATGATCGCTCCGTCAGTTCGTTGATCGTCAGGCTGATCCCATCGACCGTAATCGAGCCCTTAGGAATGCAGTAGCGCAGGATCTCTTTCGGCGCCTCAATAGTGATGATCAGCGTATTGCCTTCCTGCCGACGATTGCGAATCGCTCCCATCGCATCTACATGTCCCGAGACGAGGTGGCCTCCGATCCGCTGATGAATTTTCATCGCGCGTTCCATATTTACCGGCGTCCCGGGCGCCAGATTGCCTAGTGAGGTGACGGATAGCGTCTCCGTCGAGATATCGACGGAAAAGTCTCGATCCGTCCGTGCCGTCACGGTCAAGCAGGCTCCGTTGACACTAATGCTGTCCCCTATTCCAAGATCATCCACCACAATAGAAGCCAGCAGACTCAGCTTGGCTCCGGCAAGGGTCTTTTCGATCGATTTCACGACACCCATTTCTTCAACGATACCGGTAAACATTTCCACCCCCACTATCTGTAAAGAAGAGGTACAGGCTATCAAATGACGGAAAGGGTCACAAGCTGACCGGGCCGAGTAATAATGCCAAACGTCGCGGAGCGGGCGATGAACAATTGTGGGGCATGAGCACGGTCTAAACATGCTCCGCTATCGGCTGCTTCTCACGAACCACCAAAACATGGCTGCCGCTAATAGTTGGATCGACGCAATAATGGCAAAGGCGCTCTGATAACTAAGGTGTGCGATCAGGAGACCGGCAAGGATGGGGCCGCTGGCATGGCCGATATCTGAAATGGTGCCTTGCATTCCCATGGCCGCGCCGAGCGTTTCCAACTCAGACACATCCGCGACAAAGGCGGAGGTGGATGATGTCACGACGGCTTCTCCAAACCCAAAGCCGGCGGCGAGCACTAACAGAAGCGGCAGCGATTGTGTATATGGAATGGCAACGAACGTTGCCGCGCAAATCAAAAGGCCGGCGACGATCAGCGGCTTGCGGCCGATGCGGTCCGACGCGCGCCCCATCGCAGGCTTGGACAAAAAGGACGTGACACCTTGCACCCCAAATAAGAGGCCGGCTTCACCGGGATTCAATCCAATAGATATGGCGTAGATCGGCAGGAATGCCATGAGGGCACCATTGCCGATCATTTTCGCGCCATCGGTGGCTCCGGTCACCAGCACTCGAGTGTTCTGAACGACGATGTGAAACCCTTTCCACATGTCGGCCAGTACCGGCTGGAGTCCTTTCTCCTTCACGCGCGGAACGGGCGGTGCTAAGCGCAGCAGCAGAAAGACCAGCGCACCCATGCAACCAAATACCCCGGCCGTCACAAACGTTGCTGAAAACCCCGCGGCGTAGACCAACCATCCTCCCAGCACGGGTCCAAGCAGCGCCCCGGCCTGTGTACACGCCGTGTAGGTTCCCAACGCGGCGCCTCGCCGTTCACGATACAATTCTGCAACCGTGGCCAGTGCGCTTGGAGCAAAGATAGCGGTCGCCAATCCATGTACGAATCGCAGCGCGGTGAGAGCCTCCACATCATGGATCAAGGGATAGAGAAACGGCGGCAGCCCGAATGCGATCACCCCTACGCGCATCAAGACCCGCCGGCCGTAGATATCCGAGAGTGCTCCGGACGGCAGTTTCAACAAGACACCGGTGAGCGTTGAGATGGAGACGACCAGACCGATGCTCTCGGGCCCCGCTCCGAGCGATTGCGCGAAGAGTGCCAAGACCGGCATTCGCACGAGGTTATAACTCAGAAAGCAGAAAATGCCGACACCGCACAGCAAGAAAAAACTGCGTGCCCGGCTCATCGGGACATCCCGCGAGGCGAGGATGAAGAGATCTCCGCTTCGAGGAGGGAAAGAAACGTCTGTCGATCGTCGGGCGTCGTATAGGTAAGCGCGGCGGCTTCTTCCAGCACGCGTTGAGGCTGTTCCATGATCCAGATACCGAGCCGATGAGTCATGCTGAATTCCTTGGCTAATGCGCTTGTGACCGCCCGCGTCACGAACGGCTTGAAAAGATGTAGGACCCGAGCCAGGATGCCGTCGTCGAATCGCGTGTATGAAACCAGGAGCGTTTCAACGTTGGAACGACTGTGCGCCGTCTGCCCGGGTAGGAGCTGTAAAAAGACAGCCGTTTTTGCTTTCACTGTCGGAAAGAGCGTACTGCGATGCTCTCCGTCTATATAATAGATACGATGATGTTGATCATGTGACACGATCCACAAGGATCCCTCCGCACCCTCCCCGTCGTTTACGTGATAACGATTCACCCCCTCTTCAGTGATCTGAAACGTCCCCATTCCCAGTCGTGCCATGAGGCGAGCCGTCATCACCGGATGGTCGAGAAGATAGCCATAGAGGACGAGGCCAATCGGGGTTTGGCTCGGACCGATGACACCCGTCGTGCTCGGATGATCGATCACATCGGCTAATAAACAGCGCGCTTCGGAAGTTAACAACTCCACCGGAAACGTGATCTTGTCATGTTGCGGCGCGACGATGCAGGTTTCCGGCGATGCGCCATGCGCTCCTTCAGCCAGCAGAAGACTTCCTGCAATGACGCAGAGGAACGTCAGATTCATGGTGTGGAATCGACGGAAATCGTCAGCACAGCCGGAAACAGAAGGGCGTGATCGTGCCGCCTGCGGGCTTCACGAAGCAAGGTTTCTACGCTCGCCGTCACCGATCCTTCGTAACTGACCCGCCCATTGGTCAGCACGGTCACCGGCTTCGAGAAATCGATTAGTTCTTGATTGAGGAAAAGACTATAGCGTTGTACACGCTGGGTGTTGACCTCAATACGATTGAGACCGGCTATTTTCGCGTCGAGCGAGGCGTACACGCGATGTATAATCGTATCGTCCCGCCGGTCTACCAAATTATCGCTAAACGCGGCAATTCGAGTTGTCGAATCGATACGCACCCAACCGAACGGAAGAAGATGAGTTGCATCTCTGACGACGGTCAAATGGGATGGAAACCGAGGACGACGCTGCTTATCGAACCATGCGACAAGATCGGGCAATTCTTCGCGAGGAAAATAATGTCCGCCGGCGACCGGATGGGTACGATCGTGTTCTCGATAGGTGAATGGATAACCAAGCCGGGTCAATTCTTTTGCGATCGTGCGACTCAGTTCAACCGGCATCACTTGATCGTGCACGCCATGGATCATATAGACCGGGGTCTGCCGGAGGTTGGCCAAAAACGGCATCAGCACGTCGTCCAACCCGCTGGCCATCGGGGCGAGTCCGGCAAAGAGCGGAGCATAATGGCTCCCGATCAGATAGACGCCTATGCCGCCGTTGGACATGCCGGTGAGAAAGATTCGATCGGGATCGATATGGTAGCGAGCCTGCACGTCGCGAAGCGTAGCGAGGACGACATCCGCCGCATCGCGGGTCCACCAATTACCCATCGGCATAGTCGGGCACGCCAGGATGTACTGCTCATTGAGTCTGGATTGCCAGCGGTCGAGATAGGCTTCTCCGGTAAATCCGGCGCCATGCAAGCAGAGAACAAGGGGATAGGCCGTTGCAGGCTGGTACCCCGACGGCACATAGAGCGCATAGCCAAAGAACCGCCCTCGCACGGCGATCGGCACACCGCTGTGTACGCCACGCGGTTGGTCCGTGTACACACGGTCACGCAAAAGACTGTCCTCCACCGCATGGACATCAGCGTCGGGGCGCTTCAAAATATCCGTGAGGACCGCATCGGCTTTTGTCCCGTCTGTTTCCTCGAGATACTCAGTGATCAGAAGCCGCAGTGATTGCGAGTCGTCCTCGGAGGCCGAAACGATGCTTGCGGACAAGAGTCCCGATGCAAGCATGAACGTGAAGGTTACACAGACAACGCGAATGGTCAGCAGAGTGCTGAACGAGGCAAGCCGGACACTTCGAAGAATAGGCGGATGATGGAGGAGACGGTGAAGAGGACGAGACTTACACTGCACTGCAGGACGCTATCATCTTTGATGAAGTCATGTCAAAAGGACCGATGGCCGGCATCTCTACCGTCGATTCCTGCAGGCTGTTCCAATTCAAGCGCCGCATCTGCGGTCGTGAACTGGCGGCGTGAAGTTGACGCCATTGTGACTGCGAAACAGACATGAATGCCTCCACGATGCGAGGATCGAAATGCGTCCCTCGTTGCGTCTGAATATAACTGCATGCTTCGGACACCGTGCAGGGATGACGATAGGCATGATCGGTGGCCGTCAGCATATCGAAACAATCCGCGATCGCGCAGATTCTTGCGCCCAGCGGAATTTCTTCAGCTTCCAATCGATGCGGATAGCCCGTGCCGTCATAGCGTTCATGGTGCGCCAGGACAATGGCCGCCACTTCGGTCAGGGCAGGATTGGTGCTGACCATCGCGTATCCGCTGATCGCATGACCCCGCATGACTTTCCATTCCGATTCCTGCAAGAGTTCCGTCTTCTTGAGAATGCGATCCGGAATATGAATTTTGCCGAGGTCATGCAGAAATACCCCCCGTTCAAGCGTGAGCAATTGCTCATGGGACAAATCCATGATCCGTCCCAGGACCAGTGCAATCTTGGCCGTTCTCTGGCAGTGGGCATAGGTGCCGCTATCGCGACTATCAAGCACCGCTTCAAACGAGGTGAGTGCCGCGGCTTGTTTCATCTTCGCTCCTTTGGGGTGAGTGGCCATAGCTAGGATGGCATTCAGCAAAAGGAGTGCCCAAAAATTTATATCAATCATTTGTTGATTGCTAAGTATTTGCGAGCGACATTCTGCGGGGCGATATAAATACGTAACAAATTGGGTTCTGTCTGTATCTGAATGGGTACGGTACTCGATTGAAGGCTGCTACTGCTTGCGGCGAGAGCGAGTGGTGGATTTGTTCTGAGGCGTCGCGACGATCAGCAAGTCTTTCCCGACCTGTTGGACTTGAAGGTCATTGAGAGGCCACGACGCCGAGATCGAAGCCGGAGATGCCCCACCGATCAACCCCTTGGCGTCCTGACCACCCAGCAAGGCGGGCGCGACATATAATTGAAGGCGATCAAGGAGGCCGGATCGTAGTGCGGACGCATTTACTTCGCTGCCACCTTCCAGCAAGAGCGAGGTGATACCCTGCCGGCCGAGTGTTGTAAGGCACGCCTTTAGAGAGACGTTCCCGTGCTCAGCGGGAAGAATCAGAACTTCCGCGCCTCTCTGCTTAAGAGCGGCAATACGCGACGGTGGCGCGTGCCTGGTCGTCGCGATGAGAACGCCGGCTTGTCTTGCTTGAGATAAGACTCTAGCCCTTAATGGTATGCGAAGCCGACTGTCCAGAATCACACGCAGCGGTTGCCGAGCGTGTCGGTCGACCAGTCTTGCCGTCAGTTGTGGATCATCTTGCAGCACCGTCCCGATGCCTACCATGACGGCATCAACCTGGCTTCGCAGTCGATGGACCTGTCGCCTGGCTTCCTCGCCGCTAATCCATTTGGATTGCCCGTTGGCTGTGGCTATTTTCCCATCCAGTGTCATCGCTGCTTTCATGATCACGAAGGGTCTGCCCGTGCGAACCCAGTGTACATAGATTTCGTTCAACCGTTCCGCCTCTTCCCCTAGACAGCCTACCGAGACTTCAATGCCGGCCTGACGAAGTCGGGCGACGCCACGTCTCTTTACCAAAGCATTGGGGTCAGGCATGGCGACGACGATTCGTTTCAATCCGGAGTGAATCAGCGTAGGCACACACGGTGGGGTTCGCTTGCGGGTATGGCAACAGGGTTCGAGCGTGACGTACAGCGTGGCGCCGCGTGCCCGCGCGCCGGCTGCGTCAAGGGCTAGAATTTCGGCGTGAGGTTCGCCTGCACGGTGATGGTAGCCTTGTCCGACGATCTCGCGCCGAGCGACGATGACCGCGCCGACCATGGGATTTGGACTGGTGCGTCCTCGTCCTTTTTCGGCCAGACGCAGAGCGCGCCGCATATAGATGCGATCGAGATCGTCCTCTTTCACCGAGCTTTGCGTGAAGAAGATGTACGGGCCGGCCGAGATGGTGACTTCGTACGCTTCGAAGGCTTCGCCGCCCGCGCCGGCGCGCGTTTCAATTGAGCCGTTGCGGCACGCTTCGGAGCTTGTTTCTTCGTCGTCCGTGCCGCCGATTTCTTGACTCCCACTCGCGGTGCATTGAGCGCTGCCTGCGCCGCAGCCAAGCGCGCAATCGGCACGCGGAAAGGAGAACAGCTCACGTAATCCAAGCCCAGCTCATGACAGAACTCGACGGAACTGGGATCGCCACCGTGTTCTCCGCAAATCCCCAGCTTGATATCGGGGCGCGTCAATCGCCCTTCGTGAATGGCCAACCGCATCATCGCGCCGACGCCTTCACGATCGAGCACGGCGAACGGATCGGCGTCCAGGATATTGTCGGCTTTCGTCGCAATATGGGAGCCGCAACTCTGGCAGATCATATCCTTCCAATTGACCTGCGGACTGAGACATTTTGGGCAGCAATCCTGCCGCTTCATATAAAAAGCCACAAATTTGGCGGCATCGTCGCGCGAAAATCCGAAGGTCGTTTGCGTGAGATCGTTCGTGCCGAAAGAGAAAAACTCCGCCTGTTCGGCGATGCGCTTGGCCGTCACGGCCGCGCGAGGCAATTCGATCATCGTCCCGATCAGGTACGAGAGCGTCACGCCGTTGGCGGCCAACGTCTCGTCGGCGACTTCACGGATCAAGTCCTTCTGCGCTTTCATTTCGGATACCATGCCGACGAGCGGAATCATGATCTCCGGAACGATCGTTTTCCCTTCGCGTCCGAGCTCACAGGCCGCCTCAATGATGGCGCGAGCCTGCATGCGAGTGATTTCCGGCATGGTGATGCCCAGGCGGCACCCTCGAAGCCCCAACATGGGATTGAACTCGTGCAGTTCTTCCACGCGTGCCAGCAGGCGGCGTTTCTCGTCGATGATCTCCGGGGGGCCGCCGGTTAATTCCAATCGAGCGATTTCCACCATCAGGTCTTCTCGCTTCGGCAGAAACTCGTGCAGCGGCGGATCGAGTAAGCGGATGGTGACCGGATAGCCTTCCATCTGGCGATACAATCCGATGAAGTCTTGCTTCTGCAAGGGCAACAACTGATCGAGATACTGTTCGCGCTCTTCACGGGCTCGCGCCAAAATCATTTTCTGCATGATCGAAATACGGTCTTCCGCGAAGAACATATGCTCCGTCCGACAAAGTCCGATGCCTTCGGCCCCGAACCCTCGGGCAATCTGCGCTTGATCAGGGATATCCGCATTGGCGCGCACCCGTAACGTGCGAAACTCATCCGCCCAGTCGAGAAAGGTGGCAAAGATGCGATAGCGCTCCGATCGGCGCGCGTCGAGTTTGCCTTGGACGACCTGAATCACTTCAGATTCAACGACGGGAATATCGCCGTTGTACACATTGCCGGAAAATCCGTTAATGGAGAGGAAGTCCCCTTCCTTCAAGGTCAGCGACCCGATACGCACCCGCGTATTGCTCTCGACCGTGACGCCGTCGCATCCCGCGACGCACACTTTTCCCATTTGGCGGGCGACGACCGCGGCATGGGAGGTCATGCCGCCGCGCGCGGTCAGAAATCCCTGCGCCGCATGCATCCCGTGAATATCATCCGGGCTGGTTTCCTGCCGAACGAGAAGGACGCGCTCCCCCCGAGCGTGCATCTCGACCGCTCGATCGGGCGTGAGCGCGATTTTCCCAGCTGCCGCTCCAGGTCCGGCCGGTAATCCTTTGCCGATCGGCGGATGCTTCCCCTCTTCCGTCGTATCGAAGATGGGATAGAGGTACTGAGATAATTGATCCGGGCTCACGCGCATCACCGCTTCTTTTTTCGTGATGACGCCCTCATTGACCATTTCATAGGCGATCCGAACGGCCGCAATGCCGGTGCGCTTGCCGACACGCGTCTGGAGCATGTATAGCTTGCCTTCCTGGATCGTGAACTCCAGGTCCAGCATGTCGCGATAATGCTTTTCAAGTTTCTTATAGGTATCGACCAGCGCCTTATACGCCTGGGGCAGTGACTTGCCCAGCGCGCTCACGGGCTGGGGCGTGCGGATGCCCGCCACGACATCCTCTCCCTGCGCATTGAGCAAATATTCGCCGAAGAACTTCCGCTCCCCCGATGCAGGATCTCGTGTGAAGGAGACGCCCGTTCCGCTCGTATTGCCCATATTGCCGAACACCATGGCCACGACACTGACCGCCGTCCCCCAGTTATCGGGAATATTGTAGAGGCGTCGGTAGGTCACCGCGCGAGCGCCATACCAAGACGAAAAGACGGCATTGATGCCCATGCGAAGTTGTTCGAGGGGATCTTCGGGGAAGCTCCGCCCTGTTTCTTTCGTGACGAGCGCTTTCATGCGAATCACGAGATCTTTGAGCGCCGTGGCATCCAGGTCCGTATCGACCTTCGCGCCGCATTCCGATTTTTTGCGGGCAAACACTTCGTCGAATCGCTCGCGGTGCACGCCCATCACGATGTGGCCGAACATGGTGATGAACCGGCGATAGCTGTCCAGCGCAAAGCGCTCGTTCTTCGTCTTCGCGGCAAGGCCTTCCACCGTGCGCTCGTTCAATCCCACGTTCAGGACGGTATCCATCATGCCCGGCATCGACGCGCGCGCGCCGGAACGGACGGAAACCAGCAACGGGTTAGCGGGATCGCCGAACCCCATGCCCATCGACCGCTCGACCTTTTTAAGCGCGTGCAGGGCTTCTTCCCACAGTCCGGTCGGATACATTTTTTTTCGGCGATAGTATTCAATGCAGGCTTCGGTCGTGATCGTGAATCCCGCGGGTACCGAAATGCCGAGATTCGTCATCTCGGCGAGCCCGGCCCCTTTGCCGCCGAGCAGCTCTTTCATCTCGCCGGTGCCTTCCGCTTTTCCGTCACCGAAATAATAGACAAATTTCTTTGTGCCCACGTCAGCCTCTCTTCTTGGCAATTTCGCCCTGTGTATTCAGAACGATGACGACTCTTGCTGCAGGCGTATACGATAGCGCCGGATGAGAAAGCGTTTCAAGACGATTCCAAACACGATGATGGCCATGACCGACGCGCCGAACACCACCACACGATAATCTACCCGAGATCCGTACTCATAATATAGTCTGCCGTCCCCACCCTTGATGACTTCCGTGTCCTTCTGAAACGTGTGCGTCTCACCGGTGGGATCCGCAAGATTGATCCACTCCGCGCACAACCGGACCGGCTGTTGATCCCCTTCGACCTGATGCCACGTAAAACGCAAGCAGATGTCTTGGGCCGCATTGAACACATCGGGAAACCGTATCAGCTTGTCGATTTTGACCCCGCTGATCCACATCCCCCCTAGAAAAATTGCATTGCACAGGACCATCATGCCGAGCGTCACCCACATGCGATACTGCCGCAGGCGCGTCTGTTGATCTTCCGTTAACCCATCGGGATTCGGCGCCTCGGGCGGAGAACTCGATGGTTCCCCGCTCGACGAGGGCTCGGCCTCCATGTGTCATGCTCCTTGGACGGAGATGTGGGAAAAATCCGCCACGCTCAAAAAGAGCCGATCCACCGCGCATAACAAGGATAACCGATTCGCTCGCAGCCGCTCGTCGTCGGCATTGACCAACACGCCATTAAAGAAATCGTCGATGGCGGGTTTCATCCGCACCAGCGCGTCCAGTGCATGATGATATTCGCCTTTTTCGATCAAGTGCGGCACGGTCGTTTTCGTTTCCGCCAACTTGTTGGCCAATTCCGATTCGGACGGATGTTGAAAGAGCGCCGGATCGATCTCTTCCTTCGTCCATTTCTCCTTCTCGATCAAGCGATGCGCCCGCTTAAATCCGATCATCAGCGGATCGAACTCGGGCCGCGTCGTTACCCCTTGCAATGCCTTCATACGTTCGTACAGATCGATCAGATCGAAGCGGCCGTGTTTGCCATTCTGAAGCGCCGGCTTTACCAAGGCATCGATCACATCGTCTCGAAAACCGTGCACGACTCGCACATAATACCGCAAGCGATCGGTGATAAATTCAAGGGGATCGGCGCTTCCGTGCTCTCGAAATTCTTGCTGCGCGATGAGGTCCTTGGCGTTTCGAATCGTGTCGACCAGATTGACGGGAAGACGCCCTTCGATGATGAGGCGTACAACGGCCAAGGCATGGCGACGGAGACCCAATGGATCTTCAGAGCCGGTTGGCACCACCCCCACGTAAAAGAATGCGACGATCGTATCGAGCCGATCCGCAAGAGAGAGGATCCTTCCGGCCGCTGATTCCGGCAATCTGTCCTCCATCGTCTTCGGTAAATAGTGCTCGACAATGGCACGGCTCACCTCGGAACTCTCGCCGTCATGCCGAGCATATTCTCCGCCCATGATCCCTTGGAGCGTGGGAAATTCTCCGACGATGCCGGTAAGCAGATCCGCTTTGCATAACAGCGCGGCTCGTTGGCAGATCGTGCCCTGGGCGTTCGGTGCGGCCAACCGTTCGGCCAGTTTCATGACCCGCTCGGTCTTTTGGTGGATCGTCCCGAGCTTGTGATGAAAAGTCACGCCTTTCAGTCGGTCGACGCGGTCGATCAGCTTGATCTTCCGATCTTCGTCGAAGAAGAATTTGGCATCGGCAAGCCGTGCGGCCAAGACACGTTCATTTCCTTCCTGAATCAACCGCATATCCCGCAGTTTCATATTGGTGATTGAAATAAATGCCGGCAATAAGCTGCCGTCTTTCTTCACCAACGAAAAAAACCCTTGATGCTCTTTCATCGCCGTCATGAGTACATCTTTGGGAACGGACAGATAATCGGGATGAAAGGTGCCGAGAATGGCGTGAGGATACTCGACCGTAAACACGGCTTGTTCCAGCAGCTCTTCATCTCGATGGACGACCCCATGAGCTGTTTTCGCGAGTGCCGTGAGCTGATCGGTAATCATGGCTCGGCGTGTATCCGGATCTGCGATGACCCCGTGTTGTTGGAGCGCTTGCACATACGATTGTCCGTCTTTGACCGCAATCCCTTGCCGAGAGACCCCTGCAGATGCGACGAGAAACCGGTGCCCCCAGGTGCGCTGTCCCGACGCCACGCCGCCCACGTCAAATGAAACGGCGCGTCCGGCATAGAGCGCCAACAGCCATCGGATTGGTCGCGCGAATTTCAATCCCGTGGCATTCCAGCGCATGGACTTGGGAAAGCTCAGCGTGGTGACCAGTTGTGGCAGCAGATCGGCCAGCACGGTCGCAGTCGGGCGGCCCGCATCGCGCTTCACGGCATAGACATATTCGCCTTTCGGGGTCTCACGGATTTCAAGCTCAGGCAGCTCAATCCGCTGTCCGGCCATGAATCCTTGCAAGGCCCGCGTCGGATTGCCCGATGTATCGTACGCGACGGCTTTCGATGGACCCATCACTTCTTTAACGGCGGGCGCTTGCCGATCGGCCATGGCTTCGACCATGAAGGTCAGCCGACGCGGCGTCCCTAACAGGCGAATCGATCCATGAGTGAGACGAGCGTCCTTGAAGAGTGTTTCAGCGGATTCTCGGAGAGCCGCGAGGGCCGCCGGCACGAACTGGTAGGGTAATTCCTCAGTTCCGATTTCGAATAGGAGGTCGCTTGTAGACTTGCTTTTACCAGGCGATCGTTTTCTCGGCCGTGCGGCCGCGCCAGCTTTAGTCTTGGTCATAATCAACGCACCGTGGCCCGATGCAACGCGGACTTCAACAAGGGATGTCCCAGTTTCTCGCGTTCGACCAGGTAGCCGTCGGCGCACAAGCGGGCCAGGGCGCGCACGCGCCCGATATAGCCGGTGCGCTCCGCCACGCTGATCGCGCCACGCGCGTCGAGGAGATTAAATAGGTGCGAGCTCTTGATGCAATAATCATACGCCGGCAACACCAGGCCCTTGTCGACCAGGCGCTTGGACTCGGTCTCATAGGCCTGAAACGTCGCGCGCAACATCGACACATCGGCTTCTTCGAAATTATAGGTAGAAAATTGCACTTCTGTTCGGTGGTGGATATCGCCATAGGTGATGCCGGCGGTCCATGCCAGGTCAAAGACATTATTGACCTGTTGTAGATACATCGCGATCCGCTCGGTCCCATAGGTAATTTCCACGGTGATGGGATTCAGCTCGATTCCGCCAATCTCTTGAAAATAGGTAAATTGTGTGATTTCCATGCCGTCCAGGCGCACTTCCCATCCCAATCCCCAGGCGCCGAGTGTCGGCGATTCCCAGTCATCCTGCATGAAGCGGATGTCGTGTTTCTTAGGGTTGATCCCGAGTTCCGCCAAGCTCTCAAGATACAGATCCTGAATGTTGTCCGGCGACGGCTTGAGCACGACTTGATATTGGTAGTAATGCTGCATTCGATTCGGGTTTTCCCCATATCGGCCGTCCGTCGGTCGCCGGCAGGGTTGGGGATATGCCGCTCGCCACGGTTCAGGACCCAAGGCGCGAAGGAACGTCGCCGGATGAAAGGTGCCGGCGCCCATTTCCATGTCATAGGGCTGATGGATCACACACCCGCGGTCGGCCCAAAATCGATGCAGGGACAAGATGAGCTCTTGAAAGGTCACGCGTGCTTCTCTGGCATTAGATCGGTGCGATGACTGAGTGGGATAGTGGCGATCGTACAGGACACAACATCGTGAATGAACGAGGCCAAGCTAGCAAGAAATTTGACGAACTGTCAAGCCATGAAAGCCCTACAGCTCTTATATTTCCGCGCGGAAATGCCATCGACATCACGTTAGTATCTCGTCCGAGATCTGGTCCGTGCGAAGAAAATTTCTTGACGGACGCTGTCCAGAAATCATAATGTCAGTAAAGTTAATTGAAGAAGTCGACAAATGCGATTTTCAAAAAAAAGCGAGTATGCCCTTCGAGCGCTCATCGCGCTGACTGAACACTACGGCCAGCATCTCGTCCAACGCCATGAAATTGCCGAACAGCAACAGATTCCCATCGAGTTTCTTGAGCAAATCCTTCTGGCGTTGAAAAATGCCGGTCTGCTCGCGAGCCGGCGCGGTGTGAGCGGTGGCTATAGTCTTCTCAAACCTCCGGACGACATTACCCTGGGACAAGTGATTCGTATTTTGGATGGACCGCTTGCACCGATCGCATGCGTCAGTAAAACCGCCTATCAAAAGTGCAGCGACTGCCCATACGCCGACCAGAAAGGCGACGACGCCTGCCCGATTCAAGGCGTCATGTTGGACGTGCGCAATGCGATCTCGGATATTCTCGATCATTACACTCTCAGCGATTTCGCCAAACAAACGAAAGGAAAGGCCGCCCATGCCACACGCCCGTCACGTTGAATCTATCCGCACGACCTTGCCGGATGCTGTGCATGCCTTGCTCAATCATCTCCTTGTCAGTGTGGTCCTGCTCTGTGTCGGGGTGCCGGCAGCGGTCGCCGCGGATTCACGGGAATTGCTCTTGGCCATCTACAGCGTTCCAAAAGAAGCGTATGAAAACCGGTTGATACCCACGTTCAAACAGCAATGGAAACAGCGTACGGGCCAGGAGATTCGCATTCGCAGTTCGTACGGCGCATCAGGCGCGCAGGCGCGCGCCATCATCGGCGGCTTCGACGCCGATGTTACGGCATTGTCGGTTGAGGGCGATGTCGATCAGATCGTCAAAGCGGGCCTCATCACGCACGATTGGCGCAAGGCCGCCGATCGTGGAAATGTCAGCGCGTCGGTCGTCGCCTTCGGTGTCCGCAAAGGCAATCCCAAAAGCATCAAGACCTGGGATGATTTGACCAAGCCGGGAGTCGAGGTTCTCTATCCCAATCCCAAGACTTCCGGCGGGGCCATGTGGGACATCATCGCGATGTACGGCGCCGGATTGAAACTCGCCGATGCCAAACAGGGCGCGCCCGAGGCGCAAGCGGCCGGTCTGATCAAACGAATTCAAAAGAACGTCAAGGTGATGGATAAGAGCGGGCGCGAATCCGTCACGACGTTCGAACGCGGTGTGGGCGACGTCATCGTGACCTACGAAAACGAACTGTTGCCCCGCATCACAAGCGGCCGGCCGATAGAGTTGGTGCTGCCCGCTGAAACCATCTTGATCGAAAATCCTGCCGCGCTGATCGATCGACATGTCGACAAGCATCAGACGCGAGACGTCGCGGAGGCGTTTATCGCTTTCCTGCATAGCGAGGACGCGCAACGGGCGTTCGCCGAATATGAGTTCCGGACGGTATCGACCGCTCGGGCTGCCACGTCAACTTCCAAGTCCTTCTCCCAGCCGGCGCATCTCTTCACGATCGCGGACCTGGGGGGATGGGAAAAGATCTCCTCGCTTCTCTTTAGTCCGCAAGGAGTGTGGACCCGCGCCGTCGAAGAGGTGGCTCGAGGAAAGTGAGCCCCTCACCGTGGTCATCAAAATGAGCAGGCGCGAAGCCGAATGACCGGCCATACCCTGACGAGATTGGCGTTACGATCCGCCACGGTCGGATACGTCCTGTGTCTGATCGTCCTGCCTCTCGCAGGGATCGGATGGCAATCGTTCGCTGACGGCTGGGGTCGCTTTATCGACGATATTCTGCAACCACAAGCGCAAGCGGCACTGGTCTTGACCCTTCAAGCGGCATTGATCACCACGTGCGTCAACGCCGTCTTCGGTACGCTCTCTGCCTGGGTCTTGGTGCGTTTTGACTTTCCCGGCCGCGCTTTCCTCAATGCGCTGGTGGATCTCCCCTTTGCTATTCCCACACTCGTCGCGGGCATCATGATCGCGGCGGTGTACGGAGCGACCAGCCCGCTCGGCGCATGGTTGCAGCGCGGCGGGATTGAAGTCCTTTACAATGTGCCCGGCATCGTCCTCGCGATGCTCTTTGTCACCATGCCCTTTACGATTCGTGCGCTCCAGCCCGTACTCATGGAACTGGAACAGGATCAAGAGGAGGCGGCCTATACGCTCGGCGCGACACCGTGGCAAGCCTTCTGGCGGGTGACGGTACCATCTATTCTGCCGGGACTACTGACGGGCGTCTTCCTCACCTTTGTCCGCGCGTTAGGAGAATTTGGCTCTGTCGTCATCGTGGCGGGAAATATTCCACTGAAAACTCAAGTCGCGGCCGTCTATGTATATGGAGAAATCGAAAGTTACAATCCGCAAGGCGCGACTTCGGTATCGGTCGTGGTTTTGCTGTTCTGTTTTCTAGCGTTGATGCTATTGGAACGGCTTATTCGACCGCCAGGGGAACGGCTTCCGGCGTTTCTCATAGGAAAGCCTGTGCCTTCATAATGTCATCTTAGCCTCGACCATTTGACGATCATGATTCGCCGCCTTCTCATCTTCATTGTCTGGATATACTTTTCGGTTCTGCTCATCGGACCGATGGCATACTTGTGCGTGCAGGCGTTCGGAGAAGGGCTTTCGGTATTTTGGCGCGAAGTGACACGGCCGGAAGCCCTGCATGGATTTTGGCTGACGGCAGAGATCACGCTCATTGTCCTCTTCGTCAATCTGGTCTTCGGCACCATCACGGCCCTCGTGTTGATCCGCCAACGGTTTTGGGGACAGACATTCTTGAGCGGCCTGATCGATCTTCCCTTTTCGGTCTCGCCGGTCATCACAGGATTTATGCTGATCCTTCTCTTCGGGCCTGGGACGATCCTCGGTACATGGTTCGGGGCGATGGATATCAAAATCCTGTATGCGCTTCCGGCCATGGTGCTCGTGACGGTGTTCGTCACGTTCCCGTTTGTCGTTCGAGAGCTGACGCCGATTCTTATGGCGATCGGCACGGAAAGCGAGGAAGCGGCGCGAACGCTCGGCGCCAATGAATGGCAGATTTTTCTGCGGGTCACTCTTCCGGCGATCCGGTGGGGCATGGTGTACGGCGCCACCTTGACCATCGCGCGGGCTATCGGTGAATTCGGCGCCGTGCTCGTGGTGTCGGGCAACATCTTGCAGCTCACACAGACGGCGACGCTGCACATTTATCAGAGCTATGTGGATTTTAACTATGTCGGCGCCTATGCGGTTGCCGCCATCCTGCTCGCAGTCTCGTTTGTCATCCTGATGATTCTCGAACTCGTGAAAGCGCGATCTTCGACGGTCGGCGAGACCTCCCTTCGGATGGTGAACTCGTGAAGATCGAAGTGCGTGGTCTCTCGAAATGGTTCGGCTCCGTTCAGGCTGTATCGGACGTCTCCTTTACCGTACAAGCGGGCGAGCTATTGGGACTGCTTGGCCCCAGCGGCAGCGGGAAGACTACCGTCCTGCGCATGATCGCGGGATTGGAGTCACCGTCGTCCGGTGACATCTTCATCGATCAGGTACGCGTCAACGATCTGTCGGTTCAGCAGCGCAATATCGGATTTGTATTCCAGCACTACGCCCTCTTTAAGCACATGACGGTCTTTGAAAATGTGGCGTTCGGACTTTCAATTAGGAAGACAGCCAAGTCGGACATTTCGGCTCGAGTCACGGAATTGCTCCAGCTCATGGGTCTGCCCGGACTCGGTGATCGCTATCCGCATCAACTGTCAGGCGGGCAACGACAGCGGGTCGCGATCGCGCGAGCGCTTGCTCCGCGGCCGACGGTCTTATTGCTGGATGAGCCGTTCGGCGCCGTCGATGCGCAGGTGCGTCAAGAACTTCGCGAATGGCTCATCCGTCTTCATGATGAATTGGCCGTGACCAGTCTCTTTGTGACGCACGATCAAGAAGAAGCTATGGAAGTCTCGAATCGGCTGATCGTCTTTTCCAAAGGCCGTCTGGAACAGATCGGGTTGCCGGCAGAGGTCTATGAAGATCCAGCCACCGAATTCGTGGCGCGATTCATCGGCTCGATGAATATTGTCGAGGCGGAAGTTAAGGGAGGTGTGGCTCACGTCCGGGATCTAGAGTTCCCCGCGCCCGATTTTCCCGATGGGCATCTGGTTCGAATCGGCTTTCGACCGTATTACATCAAGTTATCGGAAGACCCTCGTCATTTTCGCCAGCGGGCACGCTTGCGGCACGTCTACTTTTTGGGAATCGCGTATCGATTGGAGATCGAAACCGAAACAGGTCTCATTCTCCGTTCGCGGATGAATAAAGAAGAGTTTCGGCAGCGTCGATTCGAAGTCGGTCAACCCGTGTCCTATGCCATCACGCACTTCCGTATCTTGCCTCAGCAGCACAGCCCGGCGCTTCCAGCCGTTCGCGTTCCGGAGAGTCCCCTGACGCCATAGCACGATCGGTCGATGCCCAAAGAGGTCGCGATCAGGTAGCCCACCCTAAAAGACCCTCGTAATTGACGCGTTCCCCATGGTTTGTTACAACGTACCCAGATGTCTCAATAAAGGAGAGAACCATGGCCGTGAGAATGACCGAGGATACGCTGCTCACCGTGCTTCAAAATAAGGCGACCCAACTCCGCATCGACAGCGTGCGAGCGACGAGCGAAGCCGGGAGTGGACATCCGTCGAGCTGTACGTCGGCGGCCGATATCGTGGCAACATTGTTTTTCTCCATCATGCGCTACGATCCCAAACATCCGAAGCATCCCGCGAACGATCGCTTTATATTATCGAAAGGCCATGCCGCTCCCCTCCTCTACGCCGCATGGGCCGAAGTCGGCTTATTCGATCGGAACGACTTGCTTCGTTTGCGCACTTTGGGCTCTGACCTCGAAGGCCATCCCACCCCTCGACTACCCTTCGTCGATCTTGCGACCGGTTCATTAGGACAAGGCCTGCCGGCCGGGGTCGGCATGGCATTGAACGCCAAGCGATTGGATCGTTCGCCTGCACGGATGTATGTCTTGATGGGCGACGGCGAGTCGGTGGAAGGCTCCGTATGGGAGGCGGCTGAAGTCGGCAAACATTATGCGCTCGACAATCTGTGCGCCATCATCGACGTCAATCGCTTCGGACAGAGCGATCCCACGATGTTGCAACACGACATGGAGGCGTACCGCGCACGCTGGAGTGGATTCGGCTGGCATGCCATCGTCGTCGATGGGCACGATATCTCCAAGTTGCTGGCGGCCTTCCAAGAGGCGGCCTTCACGAAAGGAAGGCCATCCATCATCTTAGCCCGCACGCTGAAGGGCAAAGGCCTGCCCTCCATCGAGGATCAACCAGATTGGCACGGTAAGCCGCTCAAGAAGGGCGAGCAGGCGGACAAGGCCATAGAAGCGCTCACCCGACAGTTTCGACAAAGCGCCGCCCAACCGGATATTCAACCTCCTGATGCGTGGACCAATGGGAAGAAACCGGCTAAAGCCATGGCGCCACCGAGCTATAAATCCACCGACTCCGTGGCGACCCGCGAGGCGTTTGGCGTCGCATTGGCCGCCTTAGGCGAGGCCAATCCCCTCGTCGTCGCACTCGATGCCGATGTGAAAAATTCGACCTTTACCGATAAATTCGGGAAACAGTTTCCCGACCGATTTTTCGAGAATTTTATCGCCGAGCAAAATATGATCGGCGCTTCGGCCGGACTCGCTGCCTGCGGAAAAATTCCCTTTGCTGCAACCTTCGCGTGCTTCCTGACGCGCGCCTACGATTTTATCCGAATGGCGGCCATCAGCCGATCTAACATCAAATTGATGGGATCCCATGTCGGCGTGAGCATCGGCGAGGATGGACCGTCCCAAATGGGACTGGAAGATATCGCGATGATGAGTGCGCAGCCGGACATGGTGGTGCTCTATCCCAGCGATGCCGTCTGCACCCACCGGCTCGTCGAGTTGATGGCGGCGCACCAAGGACCCGCATACATCAGAACCGGCCGGCCGAAAGCGCCCATTCTCTATTCCAACGAAGAAAAGTTCACGATCGGCGGCTGCAAAGTCCTGCGCACAAGCGAATCCGACAAGATCACGATCGTTGCGGCCGGGGTGACACTCTTCGAAGCGTTGAAAGCATACGACCAGTTGAAGGCGGGGGGTATGGCCGTCCGCGTGATCGACCTGTACAGTATCGCGCCGATCGACCGAGCCACATTGGTCGAATGCGGGCGCGCCACTCAGGGACGATTGCTCACGGTCGAGGACCACTACGCGCACGGCGGTCTGGGTGATGCGGTGCTCGGGGCCGTCAGCTCGGAAGGATTCCGTGTCCATAAAATTGCCGTGCGCGAAATTCCACATAGCGGGAAACCGGATGAACTGGTGGATCGCTATGGCATCAGCGCGCGCTCCATCGTGGAGGCCGTCACGCGCATCTGCGTATGAAGAAATCGGATCCGCTGAAAATGATCCCGCTCTTCAATCTGGTGAAAGGATCGGAACGAGTCCGCTTAGCGGGCGAAGTCAAAGAAACTCGGTACCGCAAGGGACAATTTATTTTTCGCGAAGGCGATCCCGCCGAGTTTTTTCACATTGTCAAAGAAGGCACGGTGAAATGCGTCAAAACGTCCCCGGATGGAAAAGAAGTGACGCTCAAAGTATTAATGCCGGGGGATCTCTTCTGTTGCGAAGCGGCGGTGTTCGACGGCGCACCTCATCCCGGTTGTGCCCAACCGATGGGAGAGGTCAGTGTGTTGCGCCTCCGCAAGCAAGCCTATTTTGACATGCTGACGCGCAATCCAGAAACTGCCGTGGAAGTCATCAAATATCTCGGCACGCGCTTGAATGAAGCTCAAGAACAGAACAAAGTGCTGGCGCTCGACGGTGCGGAACAACGATTGGCGGGTCTCCTTATCAATCTTGTAGAACGATCCAGCATACGGGAGGGAACAGGACACCGCCTCACGGTCCATTTAACCCGCCAGGACCTTGCCAATATGGTCGGTATCACGACCGAAACGGCTATTCGCATCATGAGCCGGTTTAAGATCGCAAAGTTGGTGACAGGAACGGCCAAGAAGCTGGTCATCCTCAATCTGCCGCAGTTACGACGGATCGCGACCCCTCGCATCTGATCCGAATCCCCTCCCTAAAAAGGCTATCGACTCTCTTTTAAAAACATGATGTACGTCATGTTTTAATGATCGCCGCTGAGGTATCTTGCGCCATTGCACCGCTTCTATTGAGAGAGGACATTCATGATGAACGAACGGCAAGAGACGGCGAAAACTTTTCTGGCAATCCTGATGGCCGGCGTGGGGCTATTTCTATCGGCTGAAGCACACGCGAAAACGGTGAAAGTGGAAATGACCGCCGTTGAAACGGAAGTGGTGGTCGATGGTGAGGGCACGAAGTACAGCGCGTGGACGTTCAATAATCAATTTCCAGGACCTGTCATTCGTGTCAAGCAAGGCGATCAGGTCGACTTTACGCTCACCAATCCTTCCAGCAACACGCGGCCGCATTCGATGGACTTTCATGCGGCCAAAGCCAGCTTTCTGACTCATTATAAAGAACTCAACCCTGGGGAGTCCCTTCACTACACCTGGGAGGCCAAGCGGCCCGGCATCTTTGTCTATCATTGCGGAGCGTCTCCGATGATTCAACACGTTGCCCGTGGCATGGTGGGCGCGATCATTGTCGATCCCAAAGATCCGAAAGCGATGCCCAAGGCGGATCGCGAATACGTGCTCGTCCAAACCGAACTCTATAAAGACCCGGATGACGTGCAAGCCATGTTCGACCGGCGCTATGAGAATGTCGTCTTCAATGGAGGCGTGTTTCGCTACGATCCGGTTCACGCCAAGTCGGGAGGGAATTTCTTGGAAGCCAAGCCGGGTGAGCGCGTGCGATTCTTTTTTATCAATGCGGGGCCGAACAACTTTTCAGCCGTTCACCCCATTGCGGAAATTTGGGATGATGTGTGGGATAGCGGTAATCCGGCCAATCGCTTGAGAGGCATTCAGACGCATGTTATCGGACCGGCGGGCGCAGCCATTCTCGACCTCGTCCTAGAGAAAGGCGAAGGGGTCTATCCAATTGTCACCCACTCGTTGACGGACGCATTACGGGGCGGGATTGCCATCCTCAAGGTCAGCAAAGACGCGAAGCAACTACCCCTTATGCCGTATATCGAGCCAGGACATCCTTCGACAGAGACGCCGTCAAACAAGTAAAGACGACGGGCAGCGCCGCAAGGTGCTGCCCGTCATTTAAGGATTCGGCGCAACAAATACCAAGACTTTGAGCCTGGTGTTTGTATGATTCAGCACACCATGCGCTTCGCCGGCCGGCGCCATCGTTCCCTCTCCGGGACCCAAGACGCGTTCCTCCGAGCCGACCTTGAATTGTCCCTGCCCTTCTAACACGAGATAGACTTTATCCTGATCGCCATGTACGTGACCTTTTTGTTCTTGACCGGGCTCGAAACAATAGACATCGCAGAAGAAGCGCGGCGTTTCAAAGATATTGTTCTTCTTCATCTTATCTGATGCAAACTGCTGATACTCTGAAAGTTTAATGACTTTCATGACCCCTCTAGTTCTATGTTAGGACGGTAATGATTCGCGGTGTGTCGTGCGCCGTTTTTCCACCCTGCGTACAATCGAATCGACTGAAACAAGATGGCGCGCGACGCCTAAATCTTTCGCCGGTATGCCCATCGCCAGTCCTAATAATTGTGGCAAATGCAGGATAGGAAGATTCAGCGAGGTATGCACGGCTTGCGCGGCACGATCTTGGTAAATGTCGAGACTCATATGACAGAGCGGACAGGGTGTGACCATGAGGTCCGCGCCATGGTCTTTGGCCTCCTTCATGTTGTTTCCAGCCATGGCGACGGCGATGGCCTCTTGCTCGAGGATAATCGGAAAGCCGCAACATTTCGTGCGCCCCGCATACGCAACCGATTCGCCACCTACGGCCGCGATAACTTTTTCCAATGATGTCGGATTCTCTGGGTCGTCAAATCCCAGGTCCCACGATGGACGAAGAATGTAACATCCATAGAATGGCGCGATCTTCAAATCACTCATCGGAATATGAATCTGTTCGCGTAAGCGTTGCAAGCCTACTTCACGCACAACAATCCATAAAAGATGCTTGACCTGGACGGAGCCGCGATAGGTCATGCCTTCGTGCGAGATCAAACGATTGATACGCTCCCGGGTAACCGAATCCTTGAGCCGTTTGTTCGCGGCTCCCATCACGCCCTGACAAGTGCCACAGATCGTCATGATGTCCAAGCCCAACTGTTCGGCTTGCGAAAAGGTACGCGCATTTAATGCCAGCGCGAGGTCTGGATCCGCCTCGCCAACCACTCCGGCCCCACAGCATGAAGCGGCCTGAAGCTCCACGACGTCGATGCCGAGCCGGCCGATGATCGCCATGGTCGATTGATAGAGCTCCGGTGTCGCCCCTTTCGCCGCACACCCCGGATACAAGGCATATTTCAACGACATATCGTCTACGCCCCTCTTTTTCACAGCGTACCATAAGCGTTTCGCCTTTCACAAAACACTCACTCATGGCGATGCGTTTTTGACATACCTTGATGCATTGCTATACTTTTTTTGGCCCTACGTATATGCAATGTCCTCACTGTCGCACATGTTTGATTGAAGTTCCCTCCGCGCAATCCCCGCAAATCGATGCATGTCCAAGGCGGCATGGCGTGTGGTTGGATGCGGGAGAAATGGATCTTTTTGTCGATAACGAGACGGTGTACAAGTCATCTACGGTCACCGGCGCAGCCGTAGCGGTTCAAACCGCCACTTTGTGCCCGCGTTGCGCGACGTTGCTCGATGAACACCCTATCGGAGCCGAAGGGACATTTGCGTGCCCATCCTGTAAAGGATGTTGGGTACCCGAAGGCGTTCTCACCCGTTTACACGAGACGTACGGGCGCGGCGGGACATCGCCATTCGAGGAAGAAGCGCTGTATGTCCGAGCGGCAAAAATTCAAGCAAGGCAGGATCAACGGACCGCAATGCAAGATGTAGCCAAGCAAGGATCTTCAGCGGAACTGTTGTACTGGTACGTTATCGGCGGATTAATCTCACTGATTCTGGGCGTGACGACTTGGGAGAGTCTGCGGCGCGTCATGGCACCAAGCCATTGGTCCGGCAAGATTGACGAAGGATTTGTCCTTCTGCTCTTGGGGGTCGCCGGAGGCATCGCGCTTTTCGTCCATGGATTTCGACTGAATCGACGGAAGCGTTTCATCGAAACAACGCCCACGTCGACGATCAGATCCTTGGCCGTTGGACTGGTCGAGGTTACGGGGAAGGCGGAGCCGGCAAGTGCCATGCTCAATGCCCCGTTCAGCGCCATGCCCTGCGTGTTTTATTATTATATGGTTGAAGAACGGCAGCGTCATGGCAAAGAAGAGAAATGGGTGACGATCGCGAAAGGCGAGTCCTCTGAACCATTTGTCGTGCGGGATGCGACGGGTGGCGTGACGATTCTGCCGATCGGCGCTGACCTGATGCTGGAAACAAGAGGGACTTATCAGAACACCGGCTCGATAGAATTACCGCCTGCCGCCGAAGCGGGATTGAGGGCTCTTGGAATTGAGACCGCCGGATGGCTCTCTTCCAAAACGCTTCGGTGTACGGAGGGATTCATTCTTCCGCAAGAGACACTTTATGTGTTGGGAACCGCGCACGAGGGCGATCAGGAACAAAGCGTCAATGAGGCCCGGCTCTTTATTGGACGTCACCCTGACGAGCCCTTTCTTATTTCTGACCGTGGCGAACGCGCTCTAATAGCTCGCATGCGCTGGCAAGTGTGGGCTCTTTACTATGGAGGGCCGGCGTTAACCGCAGCCTGCCTTTGGGGCCTGCTTCATACCTCTCTCACAGCTGTGCGATGAAAGCTCTTCAGCACTGGACTTTAACCGGGAGAAGCCGATGTATAGCATGACGATCATAGGAGTGTTGCTGCTCTTTGGCGCAATCGGGCTGATTGCCTATCTGGTCGGCACCTACAATATCTTCGTACGGCTGTCGAATCAGATCGATAAGGCCTGGTCCAATATCGATGTCATGCTCAAACAACGGCACGACGAACTGCCGAAACTCGTCGAGGTGTGCAATAGCTATATGGCCCATGAACGAGACACCTTAGAAGCAGTGACGAAGGCACGATCAGCCTATGACCGCAGCATGACAGCCGACGAAAAAGCGCGGGCAGAAAACCGTCTCAGCAGCGCGCTAGGGACACTCTTTGCCGTGGCCGAGCAATATCCGGATCTCAAGGCCAATCAGGAGTTCGTTCATGTACAGCAGCGCATTTCGGTGCTTGAAAGTACCATTGCAGACCGGCGCGAGTTCTACAACGATGCCGTTACACTCTACAACATCAGGGTCGAGCAGATCCCCGCCAATGTCGTGGCCGAACAGGCGAACTATCGAACGAGACCGCTATTGGATGTGCCGAAGGGAGATCGTCAGGATGTCACACTTGAATTTGCCAACCGAATTAAACGCGCCTAGCCCGCACCGGCGGCGGAACCGTGTGGCGATGAGACGGCTAGAGTCGCGCCTTTTCAGATTCGCCTTCAGGCAACAGGTCATAGAGAGTGATGTCGGGAGGCTCCAGAAGCAGATCGGGAATTTTCTTCATCAGGGCCTGGATGTGCGGCGTCGCGAAATGTTGATCGATCGCCTCTTTGGAAGTCCACCGCTCCACCGTAATAAACACGGCCGGGTCGACCAGCGAACGGTGAAGGGTGTATCGAAGGCAGCCAGACTCCTGATGCGTGGGAGTCACCACGGCTCGCATCGCCTGCTCCAATTCTTTCTCGCGTCCTGTCTTCGCTTTTGCACGGGCGATCACGGTTAATCCGGTCATAATCTCCTCATATGGGTAGCCAGCATGAACTGCGAGGGCCGAGTATATCCTCCCCGGTAATGCATGTCACCCTGCAGACCGCCGCTCTCTTTCCTTGGCTGAAAATCACCAGCTTGCTGGTGCATTTGATGCCGGGCCTCGTCTTGGTAGGCGGTCGTACGCAGGATGCTTCCCTCCGCCAGCCTAAGCACTCGAATTTATGAATGTCTGCAGAGCCATCTATCGGGCTATCCTAGGCACCCGAGTTGCTTCTATAAAAACAACCGCTGCGAAGCGCGGTGGAGAAGGGAGGGCGGAAATGACAGACCTCAGTCCACCGGGCCATGTGGGCTCGTCATGATGAAGCGCCTGCACGAGGTAGTGTTTCAATGTGCTACGAGAGCGCGATCGGCCACTAGCGTTTGCTATACACCCCCGGACAAAGGGGGAAGGGCTGGGAATAGCTCTCTCGCAGACGATTTATACTAATCGATATTGACGATACCTCGACCATCATTGACGAGTCTCGATCAGCTTACACTCACCTAGCGTCCTAAGCGCTGCACGGGGGTCTCTTCTGGGGACCCCCGTTGTGTTTCTTCGACGGGCTTATCTGCCGTTTCCGGCGCCTGTGAATTTTCGGCCTGTTTCCACATTTCCTCATACTTCAGACCAAGCACTTGGAAATCGCTCGATTTGGTTTCGGCGTCGAGCAGCCGAAGCATCATATCGCAGGTGTGAAACAATTTGAGAATCTTCGTTCGATCGGGATAGGTTTTCGCACCCTTCGCCGCGCGGAGATGATCTTTATCGAACCGCCGAAGCATTTTGACCAGGTCGGCGATCTCCTTGCGTACCTCGAGCGTCTGACCAGAAGACACCCCCGCGCCTCTCTTTCGCGCTTCTCGGATCTCACTCGCCCGGGTCATGACGTGGGGCTTTAATTGCTCGTATGCGGCAATAATCATGGGGAGCGTGGCCTCTTCGGGAGCAGCCGCGAGAGGATGGACGAATAGGGCCGTCCCGGCGGTAAAAAGCACGCATAGGAAGATAAGTCGTACAGGGAAGGTCACACGCATGTGACGTACTGTATCATGACGGCGGGGCAGCACGGGAAGCGAAACAATTATTTGACCTTGAGTAAGTCCATCGCTTTGTCGAGTTGCCCTTTTCCTATCTCGACCTGAGCCTGATAGGCGGTGCCGGCATCTTTATTTTTTAACGCGTCGGCAATCATTCGCAGTTGCTGCGCTTCCTTATAATGGCCATTGTTTGACTGAACCTGTGCGTCATGGCGCAATCGTTGAGCCAAATCATGCTCGGCATAGGTCACGCTAGCCATCTGGCCGGTGATCATGATTCCCAATCCTAGAACGAGTCCGCCGTAAATCGATCGCATAGCTCCTCCGCAGGGCAGTAAATAATGTATCCTAGGTAAGCACCCTATATGCCAGGTGCTCATTGGAATGGCTTAGGAGGTGAAATACGGAGTGGACCCTAGGAAGTGTCAACTTCTCCGTCATAGGAGACAAGGAAACAGGCAGTAGGTCGATAAAATTTGCGAGAAAACGCGGACGGGTACAGGAGAGAGTGGAACAGATTCGTGATCAGATCACTGTCTATTCTGATTGACAGAGAGGAGGAAGCGAGTGATGACCTTGGCTTAACCCTTGATATTGCCGATAGGCCGAAGTTCCGCCACCTTTTTCGTGATTCCCGCCAAATCGCAGGTCTCAACGACATCTGAGATGTTTTTATAGGCCAGCCCCGCTTCCTCGGCTAAGCCGGAGAGAGAAGCCGTCTTGACGACGATACCGCGCTGCTCCATCTGTTTCCTCACCTGTTCGCCGCGAATCGTCTTCTTGGCCTGCGCCCGCGACATGGTGCGTCCGGACCCATGCATGGTTGAACCGAAGGTCTCATCCATCGCTCGCTCCGTCCCGACCAGGAGATATGAGCCGGTTTCCATAGAACCGCCACAGATCACCGGTTGTCCCGTCTGCTGATAGAGTTCAGGCAATTCCACACGGCCTGGACCGAACGCGCGAGTCGATCCTTTCCGATGCACGACGAGATCCCCTTCCCGGTACCGTTCAACCTTCGCAATGTTGTGCGCGACATCATAGATCAGATGCATGCCCAGTTCTTCCGCCGAACTCTCGAACACCGTGGCGAAGGATTCCCGAATATGATGGGTGATCACCTGCCGATTGGCAAAGGCGTTGTTGGCTGCGCAATTCATGGCCGAAAAATAATCTTGACCCTCGGGCGAACGGAAAGGCGCGCAAGCGAGTTGCGGGTCCTTCACCGTAATCCCATGGCGCCGCATGGCTTTCTCGAACGACTGCAAATAGTCGCTGGCCACCTGATGACCGAATCCACGGGACCCGCAATGAACCATCACGACAATTTGATCGTGGCCGTGAATGCCGAGCGCCGCAGCGGTCACAAGGTCGAAAATGCGATCGTTCAATACGACCTGGACTTCGAGATAGTGGTTGCCCGACCCGAGCGTGCCCAACTGGTTGTGGCCACGCTCGACGGCACGATCGCTCACCTTCGATGGATCGGCGCCGGCGATGCAGCCGCGCTCTTCGATGCGTTCCAAATCCTCCGTCCAGCCATAGCCGCGTTCCACACACCAGCGGGCGCCCTTTTTCATGACGTCGTCGAAGTCGCGGCGGTTGAGCCGTACGGAGCCTCTCGCTCCGACGCCAGCCGGCACCTTTCGAAAGAGCTCCGTCATGAGTGATTCCAGACGGGGTCTGACGTCCGACAAGGTGAGATCAGTTCGCATGAGACGCATCCCGCAATTGACGTCATAGCCCACCCCACCGGGAGAAATAATTCCGTCGCGAGGATCGAACGCGGCCACCCCGCCGATAGGAAAGCCATACCCCCAATGGCCATCCGGCATGCAGAGCGCATATCGACGGATGCCAGGCAAGCACGCGACGTTGGTTATTTGCTCGAACACTCCCCGATCCATGTCTGAAAGGATCGATTCAGTGGCGTAGAGACGAGCCGGCACGCGCATGCCGTCCTTCTCAGTCGTCGGAATTTCCCAGATCTGATCTGAGATTCGATGAACCATCATGTCGGTATTGAGTTTCATGAGTTTTCGAATTAAATATCGAGTACGACGGTGGCTTTCCACTGCCTGTCGTCCTGGCGAACATCGTAGAGATGCTTCGTCACCGCTTTCACGTCCGCGCGCAAGTGCTGTCGCGTCGAATCGATTGCCTCGCCGACCAATTCACCATGCAAGCGCCAAAGTCCAGACGCCTCGGAATGGACCGATGCCGACGCCCGGCTAAACACAACGCCATCGGCATCTTTCCAATAGACGAGCTCGGACAACCAGGCAAATAAAATTTCAGCGAGGGTCTCATTCTCTAACTCAATCGTTTGGTGCCACGTATTCGTCACCGTCCGAGGATCGGCCAGTGTCTCGATTAAGGCCTGAGCGGCCGCCAAACACAGTTCCGATGGAGAGTTTCCGATGGCCTCAAACGCAATATCCGCGATCGCGATATCATCGAGCACTCGGAAGGAAGGCGGCATGGTCAACTGCGGCGTTTGGCAAAGATCGAGCGTACGTGATCGATCCCGGGAATCGGCGGGGCAAACGGATTCGGCACCTTGCCTTTCAGCCACATCCGGAGGCCTAATGGAAGCACCTGAAGCAGTCGTTTCAGATTCATCCCGACGACTTTCAGCGGCATGAGGGCTTCATTCAGCCGGCCTTCGTACCTGATGAGATCGACAAACCCGAGGATGTGTTGCGCCCCTCCGCTTGAAGTGAGCCCGCGTTCGATCGCGCCGCGCCTCAGCCGTATGATGGCCTCCATCGGCTTGACGTCTTTGGGACAGACTTCCACACACAGATTACATCGCACGCAATCCCACATGCCGTTCGGCTGATCGAGTTCCTTGAGGCGCAGACGCTTCGCCGCCTCTGGCTCGCGCGGGTCTTCAACAAACCGGTCGGCCTTGGCCAAGGCGGCCGGGCCGAGAAATCCTTTCGACACCTCATGCGACGTGCAAGCCGCGACGCAGGCACCGCACATGATACAGGCGTCCACATTGTGAAAATCGTAGCTGTGCGGGCGAAGCGAGGTTCCGCTTGAGTCGGTCGAGATCGATCGCTCCGTTGCGGTGGCGAGCCACGGCATGATGTCACGCACCTTGGACCAGAACGACGACATATCGACGACGAGATCTTTGATGACGGGCAGATTTTTCAGCGGAGCGATGGCAATGCGGCCGTGACGCTCCAGTTCTTTACGAACGGACGTGCGGCAGGCCAGCTTTTCGTGACCGTTGATCGTCATCGCGCATGATCCGCAAATCGCCGACCGGCACGAATAGCGAAAGGACAACGCCCCGTCCTGTTCATGTTTGATGCGGATCAGCGCATCGAGCACCGTCATGCCCCGTCCGACTTCGAGGCGATAGTCTTCTTCGTGGGGCTGTCGATCGGTGTCGGGATTGAAGCGATGAATTGAAAAGGTCAGCCGCATTCTTGACCTATTCTGAAGTCCGAAATTTCGGGAAGCCTCTCACAGGATGCTCAAACTAGCCTCTAGTACACCCGCCTGTCCCCAAGTGCGCCGAAACTCGCTACCTCCCGAGCTAGGCCGCAGGCGATAACAACCGGAGCAATTCCACCCACCCAGAGCCGGTCGAGACGGGCTAGTCGAGCTCAAAGACCTTTGGAAACTGGGTGAGATTCCGGCAACCGTCTTTGGTGACCAACACCATATCTTCAATTCGGATCGCACCAAGGCCCGGGTAATACAAGCCGGGTTCCACGGTCACGATATGTCCTTCTTGCAAGAGCGAACCCGTTCGGCTGATGCGCGGCGCTTCGTGAATATCCAGTCCGACCCCATGCCCCGTCCCGTGGAAATACCCCTGCATACGGCCATTGACCACTCCCGTCCGATACCCGGCCGCTTCGAATCGGTCGCAGATGCCTTGATGGATCCTTGCGCCGTCGGCCCCATCGTGGATTTTCGTAATCGCCTCTTCCTGCGCGTCCTTCACAATGTCATAGAGCTTTTTCAATTCAGGCGACGGCTGGCCTTTGATTACCGTGCGAGACATATCTGCAAAATACCGAGTCTGCGCCGAGCGCGGAAACACATCAAAAATAATACTGCGGCCGGCGGGTAACGGGCCGCTACCTTCGTTGTGAGGATCGCACGCCTGATCCCCTCCCGCGACGATCGTATGTTGGGCGACGCAGTCGCACTCCATCAAGGCGACGTTGATAAGCTTTTTGATCGACTCGGATGTAATCTGTTTGCCGTCGAGCCACAGAAAGCCATTGCGGGCCTCCGCGCGTCTGAGGGTCGCATGCGCCGCGGCGACGGCTTGCTCGGTTGCGCGCTGCGCCGATTCCACGTGACGGATCTCTTCCTCTGTCTTGACGGCGCGGTCGCCGAAGAGGGGCTCTTTTTTCGCCTCCAATTGATATCCGAGCTGCTGGAGGCGAACGGCATACGCATAAGAGAAATTCGACGGCACCATCAGCCGTTTGATCCCCATCGGCTGGAGGACACCGTGCACGATGTCGATCGTTCCGGGGGTTGCGACGCCTTGGGCGCGAACCGTCCGCTCGACCTCGCTGTAGGAGACGACTCGATCGACCGTGGCCTGGCTTCTGGCGCGGTCCATCTCCAGATCGCTCATCACCATCAGCCGCTCCCCGTTCACCTCCATGAATACAAACGGATCGGGAGCGATGAATCGTGTGGCATAGTACAGATTCGAGTCGGTTTCGCTGGCGGCAATCATGAGCAGCGCGCAGTCATCGGCCATAATGTTCTCCTCGATGGTCTCTTTGTTGGATGGTAGCACCCGATCGGCAGGCGTTCAAGGCAAGCGAGATTCCGGCAGGTCCGGGGCGACGCTTTTTCCGCCACGGACGTCCGAGGCCGTTTCTTCGCTGGGAGAGATAATTTCTTTCGGCAGCATAATCGTATTGCGGAGCATGTCGAATGCAAGCTGGGCCAGTCCTGTTATCCCTTTGGCGAACGACCGTAGCGGCATATAGGTGACCTCGGGATTTTTGGCCGACCCCTTGACTTCGAAAATAGCCGTCCCTTCGCGTTCGCCTTTGAACAATTTTCCGAACAGTGGAATGCTTTTCAGCAACTGCGAGTATGATCCGAACGGGCTCACCACGACGACGGCGTCGAGATGATCCGCCATCAAATCGAAATTGCCGGCGACGCTCATCTTCATGACCGGACTATCGATAATGAGATGATCCTCCGTCAGAACGCCGTTCGACAGGGTAAAGGACCCGACGATCTTATCAAACGGCAAGCCTTCCTTCCCCAGATCCACCTTGCCTTGAAGGAGGGTCGGCAAATTGAGAATCGTAATAATTTTGGGAATGATGCGCCCACGCTGAATGCGCCCGTCCTCCACCACGAAATCCGTTTTTCCGTCGAGGCTGTGCAGGAACCCCATGGAATCGGTTTCGTTGCCGCGCACAGACCCATTGGCGGAAAGCATGCCCGTCATCATGCGCGAGTTGTCTGCCTGCAGCTGGAGAAGACTTTCCATCGCCAGACCGGAAAATCGAAAGCTCACATCGATCTCCGCCGGTTTCAGAGGCGGTAAAAACACAACCAGGCGTCCGGCCAGATGGCCGTCGTCCGTGTCGCCGCTGATACGATCGAGATCGAGAACATTGGAGCGGATATTGAGACGAGCGGTTAGGCCGCCGAACGACAAACTCTTGTAGATGCCGCGATCAATGCTGACCGTCGCGACGACACGACTGGTGTCCGCCAGAGTTTCGAGAAAGTCCCGAACCGGGGAGCGCTTTCCTTTCGGAATCAAGAGATCGATATCTAATTGCGCCGATTCGATATCCACGTTAAAAAATGGATTGCGATTCCAGTTCTTGACCGAACCGGAAAGGCGGACGTCGCTCTCTTGGATCTTGAAGGCCAAGCGTTTGATCTCGGCGCTGGTCCGGATGATCTTTGCCCGTAAGTACAGGTTGCTGAGCGTATGCTCGAGGCCGGGGGCCGTGACGAGCCCATCGGTCAAGGCAATCCAGCCATTGATCTGCCAGGCATGCCAATCATTGCCCTTTCCTTTCACATCGAGGGACACCTCAACAATACCGTCCTTCATCGGACCCACGGTCATTCCCTGCGGCAATCCCGCAATGGACACGGGGCCCGAGACGAAAGAGGCGTCAATGGCAAAGACGCTTCCCAGATGCACCTTTCCTTTCGTAGCCAAACGAAATGGAGGAAGCACCAGTTCGAGCCGTTCGATGGAGAGCATGGAGTCCGGCCCCATCATGCCTTCAAATTCCACCGACGCCGATGTTCCGCCGGGCTTGTGGACCCAGTTGACAATGGTCAATTCCGTATCTTTGACATCCACGAGGCTTTTAATTTTCGGCGAGCTGACTGGGCCGCCGAACGTCGTCAGAACGCTTGTGACGCCCTGCCAAGCCATCGCCGACGGCAGCTCCAGCGAAAGCAAATGGAGCAGTTGCCCGACATCGCCGCGTGCCCGCACGGTAAAATCCTGGTAGAGACTCGGGTCGCCGAAGGAAATGCCGCCGCCGACCTCGAACGAGGTGCGTCCCAGACGCCCGCCCAATTTGTCGAATTCCACGCCTGTCTTCGAATAGAGAAAGCGACCGTTCAAGTCGACGATCCGTTCGTCTACAAAGGGGCTTCGGAACCACACCTCCTGTGCGAGCACCTCCGCTCTGATGATCTGGAGGCTTTCCGATTCCTTCACCGGTCCCGCAATGTGCAAGGAAACTTGCGACTGGCCCTTGATATCGCTTAATTCGGCAAAACGCTGGGCTACGCTTGGTGCGCGAATGCTTTTGGCCAGCGTCGTAATCAAATCGGCCGCGGACACCTCGCCTTTGACATCAAGATCCAGCCATGGAATAGACTCCAGTGCGGACACCAGCGCTTTCCCTGTCTGGATACGCATGGTGCTGTACATGCCTGTGAGGTCGGTCGCGCGCAGCCGGTCGGGCTCGACAAACACTGTGCACGCGAGATGCTGAACAGGCAGCCGTTCCTGGCCGACCAACATGCGCCCTTCCTTGACGCGAAATTCGCCTGTCAGCGCGACGCGCGGCCCGAACGCAGTTGAACCGGTCACGGTGGCCGTCACGACCTCGACGGTGCCACCGATATCACGTTCGATGACCATCGTTTGTAACTGAGGAGAGAGCCATTGGACCGGAAATCGTGTCAGGAGTTCGTCGAGGCTGACCGCCGAGGAGGAAAACGTCACGGAAAAGGTAGGCTGGGCGGCCATCAACCCCGAGAGACTCGCATGACCGGTGATTGACAAGCGTTCAATGGCCGCTTTCATTTTCGACAGCACCATATCGTATCCCATGAGACCGGGCACGAGGCTGACCTGACCACTGACATCCATCGTGCCGTGAATGCGCTCCGGCACCGGGCGTGGCCCGAAGAAGTCAGCGAGCTGCCGAATATCGACATGCGCAGCCTCAGCCTTGCCCTCAAAGGTAATCGCGGGAACAGGGGCGCTGTTGTCGTCGGAGGTTGTTTTCGGCAACGGCTCGCGTTCCGCAATCCGTCCGTCCATAGAAAAGGTCGACGCGACCGGAGTGGCGCCGAGTGTTCCGGATACCTGCACGTCGGCTTCCTTGCCTTTGGGCGCGACCGCGATCTTCGCCTCGAGGTGTTGGATTTCCAACGATCGCACTCCATCCGGGCGCATTTCGTCGATGATCGTCACCTGTCCTTCGGTGACCGTCGATTCCTTCACAAGCATGAGCAAGGCGAGCGGATTGCCCATGAGCACCTCCTCGTCCCCCGTGACGGCATCGGCGGGATGGAGAAAGTTCCAGCGCCCTTCGGCATCGCGACGGAGTTGGATGCGCGGCCGTTCAACAGCCAGCCGTTTTCCCACGACCTGCTGGCGCAACAGAGAGTAGGCGCGTAGGACCAGTTCGAGCCGGTCCGCCTGAAAAAATACATGCGACGGATCGGTCTCACGGATTACGACATCTGTGAGTTCGAGCCGAATGCGTGGGAAAACTTCGAGGTGCGCGGCTCGGACCTCAATTTTCCGACCGATCTGCCGCTCCACCTGATCGAGCAGAAATTGTTTGAACGAGTCGGGATCGTATAGGAGTGGAAAGGCGAGAATACCGACCGCAAGGAGCAGGATCGCCAAAATACCGAGCATCAATGTTCTGAGACGAACGGTGTGACCCCCCTTTCTCCGTGCAAAAGCTTACGCAGTGATCGAATCAGTGTACCCAAATCATCTGATAGAAATCCAGGAAGCCGGACCATAGAGTCTGTTTGATGGAAGACGGCGGTTCGAGCTCATTCCGGATTGCGGGCAGTCATGGCGGTGAATTCAAATCGGTGCTGTTGTACGTAAACAGAAAAAAGAACGTATATTGATCGAAGAACGTCGAGCCTGAGTACCAGGGCGTGGAAAACAGGAACCGGCCCGTGGACATCTCATACATAGCGATCGAGAACCGCATATATCCGCTCTGTGCCTGATGTTTATAGAGCGTCAGCTCGGGAAGCGCGAATGGAATGAGGACACTTTGAACGGGTGGCATGCCGAAGAATGTGAGGCCTTGCACGGTTCCAAGGGATTGCACGAGCACGCGCGCCAAATAGGTCGCTTCTTCCGCCTTTGGCCGAATGTAATATCCCAACTGCCCGAGTCGTTCGGCGATCGCGTCGTGTGCATAAGTTAAATCGGAGGAAGCCCCCACGTTTATCGGTGGAACGGCAAATCCGGCAGCTTCTATGGTCACGGATGCGCCTGCGGCCAGCGGAATGACGAGATCGTTGAGACTGCGTTCGATCGCCTGACTCAATAATAATTGTTCGGTCGCCGAACGAGAGGTTTGTGTCGGGGTGCGATTTAACGCGCACCCGGTGCTCAGCAACAGAACCAGCCCGTAGACAATCGATCGTACAGTCATAGCTAGGATGTCTCTAGGTCACTGCCTCTCTGAAAGATCATGACGTGACTCGTCCCTATTGTAAGAGAGACGAAGTATTCTCCGTGTCATCTTTTTACCTACTGACAAGACCCGAATTGATTCTCACGAATAGGTCAGGCAGGCTATCGGTCCAGCGGCAAACGCATCTCGATCTATCCACCCCTCAACAGTCGCGCTAGAAGTAGCACACGATGGCCGATTTCTACCAGACGGCGTCTATTGCCACCCTCCATCGCCTAGGGCAGGATAACCTCCGCCTCATCGAAAATGAGTTGTTGGAATATCGCAACAACAATCCAATCGCGTTGGTCCTGCCATGCCTGTACTCCGAACTGCAAGGGCCCGCGCTGGGTGGGATCGTCGAGCATCTCAAGCACGTCTCCTATTTGAATGAAATCGTGATCGCTATCAGCACCGCGTCGGCATTGGAGTTTCGACGTGCGAAAGATTACTTCAAAGCATTGCCTCAAGACGTCCGGCTCATCTGGATCGAAAGCCCCCGCATTCAAGAGATCTTGAAACTGCTGGTGAACCAGGAAATCGATATCGGACTGCCCGGCAAAGGGCAATCGTGTTGGATCGCGTTTGGCTATGTGCTCGCACGGCAACGCAGTAAAGTGATTGCGCTCCACGATTGCGATATTCTCAGCTATCATCGGGCGTACTTGGCGCGCCTCTGCTATCCCGTCGTCAATCCCAATCTCGGATACGAATTTTGCAAAGGCTATTACGCACGCGTCACCGACCATTTCGGAGGGCGCGTCACCCGACTCTTCATCACCCCGCTGATCCGTAGTCTGGAACGCCTGGTCGGCCATCATCCCATGCTGAATTTTTTAGACAGTTTTCGCTATCCCTTGGCGGGTGAATTTGCCATGGTGAGCGACCTGGCATGGACGAACCGTATTCCCGGGGACTGGGGGTTGGAGGTCGGGGTGCTGGCGGAAGTCTATCGGAATTGCGCGTCGCGGCGTGTTTGCCAGGCAGACCTGACCGATAGCTACGATCATAAACATCAAGCTCTCTCGGCGGATGACCCGCATAGCGGTTTGAATAAAATGTGCGTGGATATTGCCAAATCGGTGTTCCGCAATCTCGCGAGCGAAGGCGTCGTCCTGTCCGAAGGCTTGCTCAAGACGCTGCGCGCCACCTACCTGCAAATCGCGCAAGAAGCCATCAAAAAATATGAGGACGATGCGGCCATCAACAGCCTTCAGTTCGACCGGCATCAGGAGCGGATGGCGGTCGAAGTGTTTCTGAAGGGAATTGCTCTTGCCACCGATGTGTTTTTGAAAGATCCCCTCGGCATTCCCATGATCTCCAATTGGAGTCGCGTCACTGCTGCCGTTCCCGACATTTTCGACCGCTTGGTGGCCGCCGTGGCGGCTGACCACGAATAACTTCTGATTATTCCAAAATCAGATTGACATTGTTCAATCCTTCCTACGTAGGAATACGGCGGACGCCCTTCGTGGCGCTATTCCTATATCGGTTCGTAGGGTGAACCAGCTAAGACTGACGTGGGTACAGCCTGAAAAGAAATGAGGAACAGCCTATGACTCTTTTACGTCGCGCGTATCGCCGGTTACATTTTGCCGTCTTGGCATGTCTTCTCGCAGGATTATTTCCTGGATTGCCTTCCGCATCGGCTGAAACGCCCATGCAGGCGTTGGAGACGACAAGTCAGAAGGCTATCGTCCTCTTAACTGACACCGAACTATTAAAACCGGAAAACGCCGTTCAACGGCGAAAAGCCCTCATCTCCGTTGTCGGGGAACGCTTCAGTTGTGACGAAATGGCTAAACGCTCATTGGGCTATGAATGGGTAAAGCTTAACTCAATTGAACAACAGGAATTTGTTCGACTGTTTCAGGCGCTTCTCGCGAAATCTTACGCGGCCAAAATAGAGGCCTATGCCAGACAGCCGATTCAATATCTTGGCCAACAGATCGGCAACGGATATGCCACGGTAAGCGCCAAGGTCTATGCCGTGAAAAATGAATTTCTGCTGGACTTTCACCTTCTCTATAAAGATGGTGAATGGCTGGTCTACGATGTCGTGGTTGATGGTGTCAGTCAGATCAATAGTTATCGCGGGCAGTTCGCTCGAGTGCTGAGGTTTGCTTCCTATGAGGAATTGATCGAGCGGATGAGGGAGAAAGCCGAGTTCCCCATCCACGCACGAGCCGACTAGGTTCGCAGATGGCTGCATCCGTGCGGTTTCCGAAAGAATCGCTATGACCCGCCGCCGCGTCTTTCTGTTCATCTTCATCGTCGTTTTTCTCTTGCTCCTCTTTCAACTCGGGCTGATCCTAGCGCCCTTTTTTACGCCGATCCTGTGGGCACTTATTCTCGCCCAACTCGCCTATCCACTTTATCTTCGTGTACTGGATAAGGTGCACGGCAGATGCAGCATAGCGGCAGGTCTCTTGACGGCCTTGATCACAGCGATCGCCGTGTTGCCGGCGATGTATGTGATTTTGTTGGGCGCTCAGGAAGGGGTAGATGCTTATGAGCGGGTTGCTCAGTGGGTCAAGGCGGGTGGCCTGCACGAGATCGGAGTCACATTTTCCCGGCTTCCCGGTATAGGCCGGATCGGGCAAGAAGTCATTGGGCGGATGATCGTCGCGAATGGGGAAGTGGAAACGTCGATCCTTGCCGGAAGTAAGGCGGTCAGCGCCCTTATAGTCACGCAAGGCGCGGAGCTCGTTAAAGACGCCGTCCTCTTTGTGACGGACTTTTTCATGATGCTGTTCACCCTGTTTTTCTTGTTTCGTGACGGCGATCGATTGTACGCGCGAGTCTATCGCGCGATCCCGCTCGAAGACGAGCATAAAACGAAAATTACCGATCGCCTTGGCACGACCGTCACGGCGGTGGTAAGAGGCAATCTTCTCACCGCCCTGGCGCAAGGAGTCGTCTCGGGATTAGCCTACTGGCTACTGGATGTCCCCTTTCCTGTGTTTCTCGGAGCCCTAAGTGGATTGCTCTCGCTCCTACCGTTTGGAGGAACCGGCTTTGTCTGGGGGCCCGTGGCGCTGTATCTATTGGGCACGGGGGACGTTGTAAAAGGTCTGATTATGTTGGCGGTTGGATTGGGGCTAGT
>Ga0207691_10000209_pt1 | contig 56763 bp, 65 predicted proteins | sample KBSM13metaG_FD_184327 | JGI IMG/M metagenome (GOLD analysis project Ga0207691, IMG submission 184327) | Miscanthus rhizosphere microbial communities from Kellogg Biological Station, Michigan, USA - KBS M1-3 metaG (SPAdes) (version 2) | ecosystem: Host-associated > Plants > Roots > Rhizosphere >...
GGTCGTTCCTCCCCTCCCCTACGGAGCCGGAAAGCGGCAGCTCGTCGTGTCACATGCTCAGGAAAGAGGTCTCGAGCTGGCCAACTCGTTTGCCTACGGGGACAGCCCGGGCGACACGGAAATCCTTACGCTCGTAGGATACCCGGTGGTCGTTAATCCGATCCGCGGCATGCGGCGCATCGCGCGCGGTCGAGGCTGGCCGGTCGTGGATTGGACCTAACATGCGCGTGACCGAGATTTTTCATAGCATCCAAGGCGAATCGAGCTTTGTCGGGCAGCCCTGCGTCTTCATACGGCTGACCGGCTGTCCGCTGCGCTGCGTCTGGTGCGATACGGAATACGCCTTCTATGGGGGAAACGAACAGTCTATGGAAGACATTCTGGGGAAGGTCGAGTCCTATGGTTGCCGGCTCGTGGAAATTACGGGCGGCGAACCGCTCGCGCAATCGGACGCCGTTCCCCTCATCACCACGCTCTGTGAGCAAGGGTATGACGTCTTGATCGAAACCAGCGGTGCCATCGATACCGCCGCCGTTGATACGCGGGCTCATGTGATTCTCGATGTGAAATGCCCCGGCAGCGGCATGTCGGACCGGATGCACTGGCCGAATCTAGATCGGTTGAGCATGAAGGACGAAGCCAAGTTCGTGCTGGCCGACCGGGCCGACTATGAATGGGCGCGTCAGGTGCTTGAACGGCATGAGTTGGCGACCCGCTGCACCGTCCTCATGAGCCCCGTCTTCGGCTCGCTGGATCCACGGCAGTTGGCGGAATGGGTCTTGGCGGACCGGCTGCCCGTTCGGCTGCAGCTGCAGCTGCATAAGTTGATTTGGGCACCCGACATGCGTGGGGTATGAATGAGAGGGGCGCTGAGAAGTTGACACATACACAGGGCGGGGACCGATGAGAGAAAGGGATCTCGAATGATGATGATGCAGACCGACACGAAAGTGGGTCGTGCTGAGACGGAAGCGGCGGAACTACTCGTACTCACGCATTGTGAAGGAGAGCCTTTGAGTAGGCCGGACGCCGCCGGGCTCGACAAAGTCCTCGGCGGCTCCTTGCGTGACTTGCTGCAGTCACGGGAGTTCGAGGGAAGAGCCGGAGAAGTTCTGGTCTATCACACGCATGGCAAGGTGCCTGCCAAACGTCTCCTGTTGGTTGGGTTGGGAAAGAAGCACCAGCTGACGTTGGACGCGATTCGCCAAGCGTTGGGCCATGCGGTGAAGCGAGTGCGCCAATGCAAGGTCGATTCATTTGCGGCCGTGGTGCCAGCCGTGACTCCCAAAGCGCAGACTCCGCTCGAGGTGGCACAGGCAATGACGGAAGGCGCGATTCTTGGGAATTATCAATTCACTGCCTATCGGAGCGACAATGGCACGCCGATTAATGTCGAACGGATGACCATCCTGACCCAGCAGAAAGCTCAGCTGCGGCCGTTGTCGGAAGGCATTCGTCGTGGGCTGGCAACGGCAGAAGCCGCCGTGCTGGTGCGCGACCTCTGCAACCATCCGTCGAACGTCATGACGCCGACTCGCATCGCGAACGAAGCCAAGAAAATCGCGAAGGAGGAAGCGCTGAATCTGAAGATTCTCGAACAAAAAGATATGGAGCAGCTGGGCATGGGCGCCCTCTTGGGCGTCGCCCGCGGCAGCCATGAACCGCCCAAGTTCATCATTCTTGAATACAACGGAGCGAAGAAAAAAGACGACCGCCCGGTGGTGTTGATCGGGAAGACGATCACATTCGACACCGGAGGGATCTCGCTCAAGCCCGCTGAGAACATGGAACACATGAAGGCGGACATGACGGGTGGCGCCGAAGTCCTTGCCGCGGTCAGGGCGGCTGCTCGCCTGCGATTACCCCTGCGTCTGGTGAGCATCCTGCCGGTGGCGGAAAATATGCCGGGAGGACGTGCGATGAAGCCGGGCGACATCGTGAAGACGCTGTCTGGGAAAACGGTGGAAGTGCAGAACACGGATGCGGAAGGCCGGTTGATCCTCGCCGATGCCCTTGCCTATGCCCAACGCTACAATCCCGTTGCGCTGGTGGACATTGCGACGCTCACGGGCGCCTGCGTGGTGGCGCTCGGCCAGTTTGCCATCGGCATGTTCGGCACCGACGACAAATTGAAGGCGCAGGTGCAGAAGTCGGGCCAAACATCCGGCGAGCGGGTGTGGGAAATGCCTCTGTGGGAAGAGTATTTCGAGCAACTGCGCAGCGACGTCGCCGACATGCGCAACATCGGCGGACGCGGCGGCGGCATGATCACGGCGGCCTTGTTTTTGAGCAAGTTCGCCGGCGATGGTCCGTGGGTGCACATCGACATTGCCAGCACCGATTGGAGCGAGCGGGAACGGGCCTATATTCCCAAAGGGCCGACCGGCATTGGCACCAGGCTGTTGATCCAATACCTCATCGATCGGAGCCTGTGACGTGGCGCGTCTCGAATTGACGTCACGCGAGAAGATCGGGCAGCTCTTCATGGTCGGCTTCCTGGGCACGAGCGTGACCCCCGAGCTGGCCGCCTTCCTCAAGGATTACAAACCGGGCGGTGTCATTCTCTTCTCGAGGAATCTGGAATCGGTCGAGCAGATTGTCCAGCTGACAAATGACCTCCAGCACTGCAGTCCGAAATCACCCTTGTTGATTTCGATCGATCAGGAAGGTGGTCGGGTGTCGCGCCTGCCCAAGGGCTTTACCATTTTTCCGCCCGGCGAACTCATTGGCCAATGCCATTCCGGCGAGCTGGCCTATGCGGCCGCCGCGACCATTGCCAAAGAGCTGAGAGCCGTCGGCATCAACATGAACATGGCGCCGGTCTTGGACGTCAACAGCAATCCCGACAATCCCGTCATTGGAGACCGGGCCTTCGGTTCCTCGTCCGACACGGTTATCGAAATGGGGTTGGTCACCGCCGCCGGGCTTCAAGATTCCAAGGTGGTGGCCTGCGGCAAACATTTCCCCGGCCATGGCGACACGAACGCCGATTCGCACAAGGAGCTGCCGGTGGTTGAGGCGCCTCGCGAGCGGTTGGAAGCCGTCGAGTTTCCTCCGTTCCGCCGTGCCGCCGCCGCAGGTATCGCGACCCTGATGACGGCCCATGTCCTCTACAAGGCGCTGGATGCCCAGCTTCCCGCAACCCTTTCTTCTCACATCATCACACACCTCCTGCGCGAACAGATGAGCTACGACGGAGTCGTGCTCACGGACGATCTCGAGATGCACGCGATCGTCGACCATTATGGACCTGGCGAGTCGGCGGTGCGCGCCTTTCTCGCCGGCTGTGACATGCTCTTGATCTGCAAAGAGCGCGACCGGGAGATTGCCGCATTCGAGGCAATGGAGAAGGCCGTCGCGTCAGGGACGATCGATACGGCGCGGCTGGATCAGTCAGTCGCGCGCATCCAGCGGCTCAAGCAGCGCTATCTCCTGCCGTATCGGCCGGCGGTGATTTCTGACGCGAAGTTGATCGCCGGGTGCCGGACGCATCAGGCGCTGTTGCAGAGCATCCGACAGGCGAATCTCCGCATGGAGCGGAGATCCACAACGAGGGTCGTCTAGGCCTCAACCCGAACAGCGAGCCGGTGCTCATGGGTCTCAAAAAAGGCGATGTCATCGACGAACGCAAACGGCATTCTGAGTCCTGCGGGCTGGTCCTCAAAGTCATGGGGGGCGGCGAAGGCTTCGAGAAAATCATCTGCTGTGACCATGAATTGACCGAGACGGACCTTGTCCCTTCGCTGGTCGTATCAAAGGGGCGAAGGCGTGGCCAGCTTCCTGCGGCCACGATTCTCGATGAAAAGAAATTGTATCCGGACTCATGCGGCCTGCGGGTCATGATCATGGACGGCGGGGCGGGCTTTCAAGAGATTCGATGCTGCGGCCATTCATTGACGCTCAGTGCCAAGCGAGAGCTGCGCTATGACCAGATGAGAGGATCCGAGCCGCCGCCAAACGCGCCGGAGGGGAATGCATAGTCCATCTCACGGAGGTGCCCATGCAGGACCGTAAGGAAGTGATGAAGCGCTGGTGCGGCGTGATGGAGTGGCTCGACCGGCTCGGGTATCTGACGGCGGGCTTCAGTCTACTCGTGCTCGGCATGCTCATCTTTGCACATGCCTGGTACGTCTTCATGACGAAGGCGGGTGTCGCCGGTCTTTTGCCTTCCGGTTTGAAGCTCTTGAACGACCTGCTGCTCGTGATCATTTTGCTCGAGCTGTTCCGAACCGTCATCCGATTTCTGCAGACTGAAGTGCTCGACCTTGAGCCCTATCTGGCGGTTGGCATCATCGCCTGCACCAGACGGGTGCTCACCGCCAGTGCGGAGCTCTCCCACCAGCTCAACATGACCGAAACGCAGTTTTATCAATACCTCATGGACGTGGGCTTGAATGTGACGGTCATCATGGTCCTGGTGGTGGGCGTCTTCCTCGTGCGCAAACGTCCGACCCAATCATTGGCCGCGTCTTCCTAGGACGACAGGCGGCGGCTAAACAGGCCGCCTTCTTGCCTCCCCCTGCCGGTTGTGGCATCATGCCCCTCCCTGGAGAGCGGCATGGCGTCATTGCTGGAATACGTGGGATGTGTGCATATTTACCTCGGGCCGTACAGGGGAAATCCGATAGCCCTGTATCTAAAACGATCCGACGGCTCGTGCCAGATCGGCCCGAAAGTCTACCCCTGGAACGTGGTGGTAGGTATCGGCGAATCGCCGAACAAGGCAGCAGCGGATTTCGAAGACAAATGGAAGGCCAAGGGGCTTTCCGCCGACATGTATTCAGGTCCATCCTGGGAAGGCGGCATCAAACCCGAGAAACCTGCACCTCCCAAACCGCCTGCCGCTCCCAAGCCGGCCGCTCCAGCCGGCGCTGCGGTGCCCAGCGCAGCCTCGAATACCAAACCAGCGTCCGCTTCGGCCCCTGCAGCAGCCACTCCTTCCCCGCCAGCGAGAGACGAATCCAATTCATAGGACGGTCATGGCAACGTTCTCGTCTGACGGACCGCTCCAAATGGATGAGGATGCGTGTGGAAGAGGGAGCTCAGGATTGGGACACAGGCTCGATGGCTTGCGTTGACAGTCTGCTGTGTTTCAAGCCGTAGGCCAGGTAGATGACGATGCCGATGATGGTCCAGATGCCGAAGCGGAGCCAGGTCAGCTGAGGAAGCTGCCACATGAGCCCCAGACAGGCCATTGTTCCCAAAATCGGGACGACCGGCATGAATGGCACACGAAACGGCCGCGGTTGGTTCGGCCTCGTGTAGCGCAGTACGATCACGCCAATGCAGACCAACACAAAGGCGAAGAAAGTGCCGATGTTCGTCATGTCGGCGGCCTCTCCGATGGGAATGAAAGCCGACAGGATCGCCACGGCGATGCCAGTCAAAATCGTGGCGCGGTGCGGCGTGCTGAATCGGGGATGGACCTTCGAAAGCCAAGTGCCTAAGAGTTGATCCCGCGACATGGCGAAAAACACGCGAATCTGGCCGAGCATCATGACGACCAGGACGCTCGTGATACCGGCGACCGCTCCGATCGCAATCACCGCCGCCCCCCACTTAAAGCCGACCAGCCTCAGCGCTTCAGCCACCGGCGCGTGAATGTCGATCTGCGACGACGGAATCAATCCGGTGAGCACGGCGGCCACCGCGATATAGAGGAAAGTGCAGACGCTTAACGACGCGATAATGCCGATCGGAACATCGCGGGTAGGATTCTTGGCCTCCTCGGCGGCGGTCGATACGGCGTCAAAGCCAATATAGGCAAAGAACACGATGGCTGCCGCTGCACCGACCCCCGCAAACCCCTGCGGCATGAATGGCGTCCAATTGGCGGGCTCAATCGACGTACTCCCGATCGCGATGAAAAACAGGATCACGGCAAGCTTGATCAGTACGACCACACCGGTCGCCCGCGCGCTTTCTTTGATGCCTATCACCAGTATAATCGTGACAAGCAGCACGATGATGGCTGCAGGAAGATTAAGAAGTCCCTCTGACCCAGGACATATTGATGACGAGACATATAGGAAAGGCAAGGTTGATGTGACCCCTATACGAAACTCTTCGAAGCACGGCGCTTCCGTGGCCCAATGTGGCAATTCAATGCCGGCGATGTTCAACAGATTGTTGAAATAGCCGGACCAGCCGATCGCCACCGCTACACAGGCGACTCCATACTCGAGAATGAGATTCCAGCCGGTCAGCCAGGCCAGCAGTTCGCCAAGCGTGGCATAGGAAAAGGTATAGGCGCTGCCGGCGGCCGGGATCATTGCTGACATTTCTGCATAGCAGAGTGCGGCGAGCGCACAGGTCAATCCCGACAAGATGAACGAGAGGACGATGCCGGGACCGGCGCCGGGCCGATGGGAATCACCGACAATGGCGGTTCCGATCAACACAAAAATTCCGGTCCCGATGATGGCGCCGATACCGAGGCAGGTCAGATCCCAGGCCGTCAGCGATTTTTTGAGCCGATGGGTCGGGTGGTCGGCGTCCGCAAGAATCTGTTCGATCGACTTTGTTCGAAACAGATGGGTGATCACCGAACCTCGAACGACAGCGGGTGGGGCCAGGGATGGCTGGCTGAGGGCATCGTCACGGTCCATATCGTCTCAAGTATAGCAGGCGGCTTAGCGTATGCCTTGAACGCGGGCGACATTAGCGTCTTCTGCGCTGTGCTGCTTCAAGGAAGGCCTCGAACAGCCGGCGATGGCGATCGTGACGGTCGAAGAGAAATTCCGGGTGCCATTGGATGCCGAGCAGGAACCGCTGGGCGGAGGATTCAATGGCTTCGATGATGCCATCCGGTGCCCGTGCACTGGCCTGGAGCGATGGGGCGACATCTTTGACCGATTGATGATGGGAGCTGTTGACGCGCATGGTCTCGGTGTTGACGATCCGATGCAGGAGGCTTTTCGGAGTGATCTTCACCGGATGACTGAGCCGCGTCGCCGGAGTCGATTGGCGGTGTTGAAGCGGATGAGGCCGCTGCGATCCGATGTCCTGATACAAGCTGCCGCCGAATGCCACGTTGAGCGCCTGCATCCCTCCGCAGATGCCCAACAGCGGCAGATCAGCCCTCCTGGCCAACTGCGCCATCTCGAGCTCGAAGGTGGCGCGGCGCTGGCTCATCACGCGAAACTTGTACCGCTGTCGTTCGCCGTAGAGTTCCGGCGCGAGATCTGGACCGCTGCCGGTCAGCAGGAGGCCATCAATGGAAATCAGCAGCCGGCGACGAGCAGCCAGATCCGCCGCCAGCGGAAGCACGAGAGGGATACCACCCAGGTCTTCGATCGCGCGGATATACCGTGCCCGCAGAAAGTAGGTGGGTTCTCGCCCGCCCCACTCTTTTCGGTCACCGGCGTTGAAGTCTGGCGTCACGCCGATGAGCGGTTTCATCGTTCAGCGAACAGGTTCCGTGGGCGCAGGCTCCAGGGGGGCGATAGCCGTAGCCGAGGTATCGGGTTCAGAGACGCCGAGAAAACGAATGGGCCTATCTCCGCGCAGGTGATCGGGCGTGATGATGTACGTGCCATACATGCTGGTCGTCCAAATACTCTTCGCCGCGGTCTCGTTCCCACCTGAGAACGCATAGGCTAAACCACCGACGACGCCTCCGCCGATCGCAAAGGCGGCCTTCAAGGGAAGATACAGCAATGTCGACAAGCCGGCTGCGGCGCCCATGCCCGCGCTGGATGCGCTTCCGCCTTCCGCGCTGTCGCTCGAGGCGGGCGCGACAGGCTCCTGGCTCCAGGCCGAGGGCCCCGTCAGCACGGTGCAGAGAGCGACGACAAGGCTGATGGCGACGAGTCGGGAAGCCACTGCAAAACCCGTCGATGTAAGCAGGTGTAATTTCACGGAGGGTCCTCCTTCTACAAAGTGAGCCGGGCTGTGCCATGCACGGTATGCCGCACGGACGCAGCGCGATGTGGCGTTATAACAAATTCGACCGTGCTTGCAAACCCCCTACCACGAACCGGGGTGGGATACTTAACAGCGTGGCTTATGTGGGAGAAGATCAAGTTCTGACGCGATATGGGAGAAGATGAAATCCCGTTTTTTCGGGGTAATTCCGTTCAATTCGGCAACGAATGTGTCGGCGGTGAGACATTGGTTCTGCTGAGTGATGCCGGATTGCAACAACAGATCCAGCTTGCACCATGACAGGGCTTGTACCAGCAGTTCCTGTGCCCGCTCATGAGAGATGGCACATTCCTCCGCGGGAGCCATGGTGAGAGCCGTTTGCAGCCATTGCGAGAAGCCGACGGCGTCGCTGAGTTGGTCGACCTGTATCTGGTTCAATTCCACCGCCACCTGGATCCCGCCCTTCCAGCTGCGCTTCTTTACGTTATAGACCGTCGAGTGAGTGAAGGGTTTCCCCTGCACCTGCTGGGGCCCCACGAACAGTGTCACACGGAACTGCGACAGATCGAACGCAGAGTCTATCGTCATGGCAGGCATTCTACCACGTAGGCAGTGTCTTGGCGCCTGCGGTTCGTTGACCACCGGGAACGGCGACGATAAGATGCCGTTCATGCCCAGTGCGGCACATGAAACGAGAGTACTCGAGATCCAACGAGTTCTGCGCGAGCACGCGCTCGACGGCTGGCTGTTTTACGATTTCCGAGGCAGCGATCCTCTCGCATATCGCGTGCTCCTGCTCGACCCGCTAATGCATGTGACCAGGCGCTGGTATTATTGGATTCCTGCTCACGCGTCTCCGCAAAAATTGCTGCATCGTATCGAACCTCACGTGCTGGATCTGCTCCCCGGTCATTCGAACGCCTACGTTTCCTGGGACCAACAACAGGAACTTCTGGGACGTCTCTTGACTGGGAGCCGTCGCATCGCCATGCAGTACTCGCCGATGAACGCCGTGCCGTATGTCTCCCGTGTGGATGCCGGCACCATGGAATTGGTAAGGAGCTTTGGCGTGGAAGTGATGAGCTCGGGGGATCTGATCCAGCTGTTCGAAGCGCGGTGGACCGATCGGCAGTTGGACTCGCATCAATATGCCGCCGCCGCACTCAGACGCATCGTCGATGAAGCGTTCGATCACGTCCGCGAAGCTGTCGGCAAAAATCAGAGTCTGACGGAGTACGGATTGCAACAATTCATTCTGTCACGCATCGGCGATGCCGGCATGGTCACATCCAGCGCCCCGATCGCAGCCGTGAACGAGCACAGCGCGGATCCACATTACGCTCCAGCGGCGACGAATTCTTCGACGATCAGACGGGGCGATTTGGTGCTGATTGATCTCTGGGCGAAACAGGGTGCCGCCGGTTCGGTGTATGCCGACATCACCTGGACCGCCTATGCCGGTGCGACAGTGCCCGAGAAGCATCGCACGGTGTTCGGCATCGTGAGGCAGGGTCGTGAGGCCGCTCTCGAATTCGTTCGCGCCCAAATGCAAGCCGGGCAGCGCCCCTTCGGCTACGAAGTTGATGCAGCCTGCCGCCGCGTGATCGAGGCGGCCGGCTACGGTGCTCATTTCGTCCATCGGACCGGCCACTCGATTGGCGAAGAGGTCCACGGCAACGGAGCCAATATCGACGGACTCGAAACGCTAGACACGAGACGTCTCATGCCTCGTACCTGCTTTTCGATCGAACCCGGTATCTATCTCCAGGGAGAATTCGGCATTCGAAGCGAGCTGGACGTCTTCCTGACGGAGCGCGACGCCCTCGTGTTCGGATTGCCACTTCAGAGCGAACTCCGCCCTTTGCTGTAGCCCCTTCTGGGCCATCCATTCCTTGACAGTGCCGTGAACAGGTCTATAAAGTGAATGCTGGCCTTGAGCGCCGCCCGGGACGAGCTCAAAGGCTCTTCTTCACAAAGGATTTAGATTATGTTCGGGACAATGGGCATTTCAGAGCTCATCATCATTCTGGTCATCGTGCTCATTATCTTCGGCGCGGGAAAACTGCCCCAAATAGGAGAAGGAGTCGGCAAGGCACTAAAGGGGTTCAAGAAGGAAGTGCATGACATTCCTCCTCCCGAGGCCATCCAGTCAGAGACCTCGTCCCCTTCGCCAGCCCCGGTGCAACAAGCCAATGCGGCCACCGCCGCCGCTCCATCGACTGCTCCTCCGGCCGCTCCGACACCGACGTCGCCCTATACCCCTGGACCGGAAATGACCCCGGGGACGACGGCCGCTTCGCTGTATAACATGGGACCTCAGGCGCCTCAGCCCCCACGCCCGCGAGCCTCGGCTCCAGCCGCGAGCACCGCCGGACAGGCCCCGCCAACGATGGAAGAGCGGGCGGCGGCTCCGACACCGGTCATGCGGGGCCAATATCCCCCTCTCCCTCCCGGCGCGCAATCGAAGCCGCAAGCGAAACGGCCGTCAGCGATCGTGAACAAGGATGCCGTGGCGCGTGTTCAGGCGCAGCAGGCGGCCTTGAAGTCCAAGGCCGGGCAGTCCGGTGACGGGGTCTCACCGGCCGATATGCAGCATCTGGGAGAGGGACTTGGAGACGCGCTGCGAACGTTCAAGCAGGCGGTGGCCGATGTGAGGAACTCGGTCGATCCTGAAATGCGAACCATTCAGGCTGAAATGGATGCGGCGCAGAAAGAGATTCAGCAATCGATCGAAGCGGCCCGCGAAATGCCTGCCGTCCAGGAAGACCCACCGAAGCCGGCCTGATGATGCCACAGTGGGGCCGGCGCTTCCTGTCATCATTTCTTTCTCTCTCCATTCTCATCCCCTGCGCCGCGCAACTTGGCTGTCTCCAAGACGCAAACGCACCTTCCGTCGAACGCAGCCTCGCTGTCTTACTCGCCCTGCTGCACGATGAACATCCTGACGTCCGTAGGACGGCGGCAGAATCGTTGGGAAAAATTGGCGATCGATCGGCGCTGCCTGCGGTCCTACTGCTGCTGACCGACACGGTGCCGGCAGTCCGCGCGGCCGCTGCCCAGGCGTTAGGCCGGATGGCGACACCCGACGATGAGGCCGTGATCGCCGGGCTCGCGCGTTCGCTCGCAGACCTTGACAACAGAGTTCGGCAATCTGCGGCGCTCGCCATTGACGAGATCGAACCGTCGCCTCGCCAACTCACACCGGTGAATGTCTTGCTTCGGGCGTCAGACGTTCAAGTCAGGCGCGCTGCCGTTCGTGCCCTCATGTCGCTGGATACCGAGCAGGTGATCGAGTGGCTGCTGCCACTCCTGGACGATCCGGATGCAGAGGTACGGCAGGGAGCCGTCTCGGCATTGGGACTCTCAGGGGACGCGCGAGTCACGTCGGCGCTTCGGAAGCGCCTTGTTCACGATTCCTCGCCTGCTGTCCGCGCTGAAGCCGCGTATCATCTTGGCGAGTTGAGCGGACAGGATACGCGTCCGCTGCTACGGATGGCGCTCGAGAAGGAAACGGATCTGGGGGTTCGTCGATGGATCGAAGCTGAGCTCAAGGCGTTACGCGTGAACGATTGAGCGCGGAAACCAATTCCACGAGGTCGTGGCGGGATTTGTCGTCGATTTCGGTGAATTGGATGCCCATCCCGGGAAAGAGGAGAAAGCGTTCGGGCTTATTGCGAGTCCAGGCCACCTTGGCTTTGGCCTTGTGTTTTTCCCACGGACGATCCGGAAGTGCGAACTCGACCGCGAGTTCTGTTCCCGGCGCCAATGGCTGGCTGCTCTCGATGAAAAGTCCTCCGCCGCCGATTCCGCCCGTCAGGCTGTCAAACTGCTTGCCCTCTGGCGTCGTATATTTGACCTTCACCGCCAATGGGGCGCGCGCGTGTGCCCGTGCATGCGCGAAGCGGACATCGTCGTCAGCATTGACGATGCGCTCGATGACATCGCCCCACGACATTGCCCCGAGCACCGCTCCGTTGCCGTTATGAAGTGAAATAGTTTCGCGGGCCGAGTCAATCTCCAAGCTCTTTCCTTGATGTCCCGGCGTGGTGGTCACTGGAAATTTCATACGGTCCTGTTCACTGTGCACATGGTGCGATGCGTTCTTCGGCTCATGCGGCCGAGCGTCCGACTTCCTGTAGGGATTTCACCAATTCGAGCACTCGATTACGGATATCGGGTGCGATATCGGTGAAGCGGACGCCCATTCCCGGACTGAACGTGTACTGATCCGCTTTCGGACAGACCCAGGCCACGACGCCTTTCGCGGCCAGCCATTCGTTGGCATGCTCGGGCAGCGAAAATTCCAACGACAGTTTGGTGCCGACTGGCAGCGGTGATTGGCTTTCAATGAAGAGCCCTCCGCCGCCGATGCCGCCTGCCCGGCTTTCGAATTGCTGGCCCTCCGGGGTCTTATATTTCACCCGGAATGCCAGCGTGACGCGCGGTTCGGTTCTGGCCTCTCGCGAAACAGGGGGTTTTCGGTAGGCGAGAATCTGATCAATGACGAAATCCCATGACAGGTTTCCCATCGCCTCACCGTTGATACCGATGAGCGTGATGATCTCCCGCGTGGCATCCAACTCAATCGTCTTGCCTTTGTGGCGCAGGCTTGAAGCTACCGGATATTTCACACGCCCTCCCAGCTCACCCTTGGCAAGTATAGCGCAGTGTTTCACCTTGTCGAGCAAAAGCCGAGAGTTTTCCGGCAGCTGCCAAGCGGCGCCATGTGTCTCAAGGCGCTTATGGCACCGGCTGGCTGTGCAGGCACTCGTAATCGTACCGCCATAAAAGAACCCGGCCCGGCGGTGACGCCGGGCCGGGTCGGGGAAAGCGCGAGATATGTCCAGTGCTTATGCGGTCTTTACGTCTTTATCCTGCTCGAAGATCCGGATGGGAGGATGTTTTCCGAGAATGGCGTCCTCGGTGATAAAAACCTCCTTGATCTGTTTTTGCGAGGGGGCGTCATACATGACATCCAGCATGACTTCTTCCAATATCGCCCGCAGGCCCCGAGCACCGGTCTTCTGGGTGAACGCCTTGCGGGCCACCGCTCCGAGTGCGCCCTCGGTGAATCTGAGCTTTACCTTTTCAAACGAGAGGAGCTTTTCATATTGTTTGGTGAGGGCGTTTCTGGGCTCAGTCAAAATCCTGATCAAGGCGCGCTCGTCGAGTTCGTCGAGCGTGGCAACGACCGGTAGACGGCCGATGAACTCTGGAATGAGGCCATATTTCAGAAAATCCTCCGGTTGCACGCGCTCGAATAGTTCGCCGAGCCGCACATCGGCCCGGCCGCGGATCTCTGCGCCGAACCCCATCGCTTTTCGATTTAACCGCTGCTCGATGATCTGCTCCAGTCCGACGAAGGCTCCGCCGCAGATGAATAGGATGTTGCTTGTGTTGACTTGAATGAACTCCTGATGCGGATGTTTGCGTCCTCCCTGCGGCGGCACATTCGCGACAGTGCCTTCAATGAGCTTGAGCAGTGCCTGCTGCACCCCTTCGCCCGACACGTCGCGGGTAATCGACGGGCTGTCACTTTTGCGGCTGATCTTATCGATCTCGTCGATATAGACGATGCCGCGTTCGGCGCGTTCGACATCGTAATCCGATGCCTGGAGCAGCTTGAGGATGATGTTTTCCACGTCCTCTCCGACGTATCCGGCTTCGGTGAGCGTCGTCGCGTCGGCGAGGGTGAAGGGGACGTCCAGATACTTGGCCAGCGTCTGGGCGAGCAGCGTCTTTCCGGTGCCCGTCGGGCCCACCATCAGGATGTTGCCCTTCTGGAGCTCTACGTCGTCGACGTCCTTTTCCTTTGCGGAGATGCGCTTGTAGTGATTATGGACCGCCACGGAGAGAATTTTTTTGGCCCGTTCCTGTCCGACGACATACTGATCGAGGTGATGCTTGATCTCGGAGGGTTTCTTGAGTTTGGAAGAAATTTCTTCCTTTGCCTCTTCCCAGTCTTCGGCGATGATGTCGTTGCACAGATTGACACATTCGTCGCAAATGTAGACCGTGGGTCCGGCGATGAGTTTGCGGACTTCGTCGCGGCTTTTCCCGCAGAACGAACAGCGAAGGTGTCGATCCATCTTTTCCTGCTTGGCCATGCATCCTCCCGGTATTACTTGTCCTTGGCCCCATCCTTGTCCGACGCGACCTTCAACGATTTGGGCGCCCGCGTGATCACTTCGTCGATCAGGCCATACCGTTTCGCTTCCTCACCCGACATGAAGTAGTCACGTTCGGTATCGTGCGCGATCTTTTCAATGGGCTGCCCCGTATGCTTGGCCATGATTTCATTCAGCCGTTCACGGATTTTCAAAATTTCTCTCGCGTGAATGTCGATCTCGGTCGCCTGTCCCTGGAATCCACCCAGGGGCTGGTGAATCATGACGCGCGCATTGGGAAGCGCAAACCGCTTTCCTTTCGTTCCAGCGGTCAATAACAGTGCTCCCATGCTGGCGGCTTGGCCCAGGCAGATGGTATTGATGGGCGGCTTCACGTACTGCATCGTGTCATAGATGCCCAGTCCCGCCGTCACGCTGCCGCCAGGAGAGTTGACATAGAGATTGATGTCTTTCTCAGGGTCCTCAGCCTCCAGGAACAACAGCTGTGCGATGACGAGGTTGGCGAACACGTCGTCGATCGGCGCCCCCAAGAAAATGATGCGATCCTTCAGGAGCCGTGAATAGATGTCATAGGCCCGCTCGCCTCGATTGGTTTGCTCAACGACAATGGGAACTAGCATGCAGGTGGTTTCCTTTCCTGACACAAGACCCGGGGTCGGGCCTGAAGCGCTACTTTTGAATGACGGCGTTCCGGTAGACGAAATCCAGGGACTTCTCCGCCAAGATGCGAGCCCGTAGCTCGTCGATCGAATCCTGTCCGCCGGCCTGGATCATTTTCACCAAATCCGGCTGCCCGATCTTCAACTCGGAGGCCAGGCGGCGAATTTCATTGTCCAGGTCTTCCTGCGTCACCGTCAGCTGCTCTTTTTCTGCGACCATCTCGAGGATTAAGCCGACTTTGACGCGACGGGAGGCCTCCTCGCGGTTCTCCTGGCGCAACTTGGCGAGGTCGGACGTTTCAAGGGGCGAGGCGCCTTCGCCTCCTCGACGCTGCCGCTGCTGGACGTACTGACGGATGATCGCCTCCAGCTCTCGTTCGACCAGCGTTTCCGGAAGGTCAAAATGATGGGTTTCAATCAGACGCTTGACGATGGTGTCTTTGTATCCCTCTTCGATCTCCCGCTTGAGCGCTTTTTCCATTTCCGTGCGCAAACGGTCTTGTAACTCCGCAAGGGAGGCATAGGCCCCGCAATCCTTCGCGAATTCATCATCCAAGGCCGGCAGCGTCTTGAGCTTGACGGCGTTCACTGCCACCTTGAACATGACCGTTTTGCCGGCCACGCGTCCATCGGGATGGCTTGGGGGATAGGGTTGAGAGATTTCGACCGTGTCGCCTTCTGCCCGGCCGAGGACATGGTGATCGATCTCGAGACCCAACACCGACGCGTTCGAACCGACCTTATGGAGATGGCCCGTTTTCTTGCTGCCCTCCAGCGGTTGTCCGTCGAGGAAGCCTTCCACGGAGAGAATCACGAAATCTCCCTCTGCGGCTTGGTGGCCGAGAGGCGGCGCCTCGAGCCTGGCATGCTGCTCGCGCAGCACGTTCATGCCCTTGGCCAGCTGTTCTTCGGTGACGGTGCGTGTATCGGGTTTCAGAGAAATGGGATTCGGCGCCTTGTAGTCCCGCAGCTCGATCTTGGGCTTAATCTCGACCGTGGCCGTGAACGTGAACGGCGCGTCTCGTTTGATCTTTACGCGTTCGAGAGGGGGAATCTCAACCAAGACGGGCGAGATACCTGCTTGACGGACGGCACGATCGTAATAATCCGGGACGAGCCTGCGAACGACATCCTCTTCCACGGCCTTGGCATATCGTTGCTCGAGCAGGGCCTGCGGTGCTTTGCCGGGCCGAAACCCCGGCACCCGGACCTGCCGGTTGAGCTCCTTGTAGGCCTGTACGAAACGCTGCGCCACCTCCTCAACCGGCACCTCGATCTTGAGCGCCCGTTTCATTGGGCCGAGCTCGGTCACTTCCATTTTCATCTGACGCGTGATTTCCTTTTGGGTAACCGACACAACTCGTTGCCCACTGTCGGAAAGGTGTGGTGCGAGAGGGGGGACTTGAACCCCCACGGTTGCCCACGAGATCCTAAGTCTCGCGCGTCTGCCAGTTCCGCCACTCTCGCACGGCGGGGTACACTGCAACGGGTTCCAGTCGAGTTAGCAAACATGCGCAACTATACGGCGATGCTGCTATTTTGTACAGTTGGTTGCGCCCAGCTGTCAACCCATACTCCTGCGGGGAGGACCGGAGATTTGCCGTCACATATTGTGCAATGCGAGAAGACCCATCGGTTCACCGGAGCCCGGCGGCAAGGCATTGGAAAGTAGCCTCGAATCCTGGCGCCCGGTATAATGGTGCACATCATACCGGCGTTGTCTTGCCAGTGTAACGGTAGGGAGGTGCCTTATGCGCATCGGCTTACTGCTCTCCATCCTGGCGTTGATCGGCTCTGCGGCTTTTGTTTCTCCAGCCGAGGCCTATCGTGACTACTTAACTATCGAGCAAAAAGCACAGCTCGAGAAGATTCAGACGGTCCTCGTCGAGGCGATTGCTCTAACCGACAAAGGGCCCGTCGATGCCGCCCCCTTGGAGGATGTCGCGTCACGTCGGTTGTCTGAATTGGGGTATACGGTCGTTCGGGACGCAGCCAAGCCACACGATGCGACCTTTAAGCTCAAATGTGAGCAGCGAAAAACGTGGGAAGGTACCACCGTGGCTGGCGGCGACGCTGATCTGCCCGACGCGCCCTCCCGTCTTTGGAAAGGACCAGCCTGTCAGCTTACGTATCTCTTGGGTGAGACAAGGATCAAGTGGCAGAAGGAGGTCCGGACCGATTTCGAAGATGCAGCCGCGGCAGCGCTGTCCGCCAATGCCGGAGAGCCCGGCGTGTATGCAATGAGCAAATTGCGGGAGAAGCTCGAGCAGTATGATTTCCCTGTCTTGCTGGCCGCTGAATGGGGGCACCCTGATCGATTGCTGAAACTGTTGGATGCCAACGATACGCCGCAGGTGCGCAAGATCAAAATCATCTCGTTGCTCGGTGAAATGCAAGCAGACGAAGCGCTGCCGAAACTGAAGGCGATGCTCAAAGACAAGAACCTTTCCAAAGAGGCGGCCGTCGCGTTGGGCAGCATGGGCAAGGAAGGAATTCCGATTCTTGTCGATATTCTGAAACATTCAAAACAGCCCGAGCTTCAGGCCGCCGCCGCCAAGGGATTGGGAGATTTGGGGAACACACATAACGACTCGTCGGTCGTGCCTCCGCTCCTCGAGATGTTGGATGCGCCCGGCATCGACATTACGGTTCAAACGGAAATCGCGTGGGCGCTGGGAAGAGTGCCTGACCGGCGATCAGTCCAACCGTTATTTGATCTCGACAAAAAGCTCCAAAAAATCCGTAAGGATCCTCCCGATCCCCAGGTCAAGAAGCTCAAAGAAGCAGTGTTCTGGGCCATCAAGCAAGTCTATACGGAAGATCAATACAGTTAGCGCGCAGTGGGTGTTCCGCGCGTTCTTTCCTGTTGCCGCCAGCATGCCCCCTAGTGTCGTGTGCTTTGGAGGGATCCGTGAAGCTACGTATGCACGCTTGAGGCAGGCCAGAAATTGTGAAATCATGGGGCCGCAAACAGCTTCGAAGATGTTCATATAAGAGGAGGCAGGCACCATGCCACAGATGTCACGCAGGCGCTTCTTGCAGTTGACGGCGATGACCGGCGGAAGTCTGGCGCTTGGAAGCCTGGTCGGCCGTGGACCGCTCATCGATTTCGGCGTTCGAGTGGCCCATGCAGATGAACCCATTAAAATCGGCATCCTTGATCCCTTATCGAGCCCCTACAAGACCTCGTCTATTCACGACGTTCACGGAGCCAACGTTGCGGTCGATCTATTCAATAAAAAAGGCGGTGTCCTGGGGCGGCAGGTGGCCATTCTAGAAGCCGATGACGCCTCGAATCCGGACCAAGCCGTCAAAGTAGCCACAAAGTTCATCAAGGAAGATCGTGTCGACGCGCTCATGGGGACGTTCAACGGCGACTGCGCCCTCGCAGTAAGTGCGTTGGCGGCAAAAGAAAACAAGCTTTTCATGGTGACGGGCGCTCACATTCCGGAGTTGACCGGTGCGGCGTGCAATGCGCACACATTCGTCTTCATGCCCAATGCCCGCATGCTGGCCCATGCAGTCGTACCGCGTCTCGCGAAGGCCCACGGCACGCGCTGGTACCTGATTACGGCGTCCACGATCGATGGAAAATCTTGCGCCCAGGCGCTGGTCGACGCTGCGCAATCGCAGAAAGTCGAGATTGTCGGTGAGACGGTGACCCCCTTCGGGGCGACGGATTTTGTGCCAGCACTTAGTGAGGCCAAAGCGAAGCAACCCACCGCGATCATTTTGAATCTCTATGGCTGGGATCTCGTCAACGCGCTCAAAAGCTACGCAAAACTGGAGATGGCCAAGGAAAAGATCGGGGTCGGAGGACTCATCGGCGGCGAACAAATCGGTCGTCCGCTCGGGTACGCCAATAATGCCGGAATCTGGGGACTGATCTGGGACCCCAAGATCAATACAGACAGTTCGAGACGTTTCATCCAGGGGGTTATCGACAAGTACAACCATACGCCCACGTCGCGTTGTTATCTCGGGTATGCCGCGATGACGCAGATTCTCGAAGCCATGCAGCGTGCCGGCAGCACGGAGACCGCCGGATTGATCAAGGCCCTGGCAGGTCACCAATTCGACGGATTAAAGGAAGGCAAATCGGTATTTCGCGCGTCAGATCACCAACATGTTCAGGACGTGTTAGTCGGTGAAGCGTACGGAAAGGAATTGGGCCTCGGACACTATAAAATTCTCGCCACAGTTTCCGGCGATGACAACATTGAGCCTGCGGACCGAGTGCTCTGCAAGCTCTGAGGGCGGTAAGGAGCCAGGATCTCTCCAGACATGGAGAGGTCCTGGCTCGTATTGACGCAAGAGTTACTTCGTGACGCGAACCTCGACTCGCCGGTTCTTCGCACGCCCTGCGTCCGTTGTGTTCGGCATGATCGGCTGGGTGTCCGCATAGCCGTGAGTTGTGACCGGGCGTAGGCCGCCTTCTCCGAGGGTGAGGGCGGCATTGGCTGCCCGGACTTCGGAAAGCTCCTTGTTCGTCGGGAATTTCTTTTTGAGTTCGTTGCGGATCGGTCGATTGTCCGTGTGGCCGTCCACCGCAACTTTATACTCCGGTAAATCCTTCAGGATTGCGCCGACCTGTTTGAGCGCCTCGATCCCTGCCGGTTTGAGTTGATCTTCACCTCGCGATCGGCAAGCTGCTTCTGTGCGGCAGCGAGTTCATCCTTCAGGCGCTGCTGTTCTTTCTCCCAGGCCGCCGGGTGGCGGTATTCGAACCCCCCATCACAACAGATGGCGTCTTTGAGGGTCTCAATTTTCTGACCGCTGCATCCGGCGGTGACAATGAAGGCCATCGTGGCCAGTGTTGATAGCGTGAAAAACTTCACTCTAATGTCCTCCTTTATCTGTGGTTCAACAGCCTATTCATACAGACGACGTGCAATGCGCACACTTCGTCGCCTTGATCGGAATGGTGGAGAGGCAGAGGGGACAGTCTTTAGTGGTCGGAGCCGAAGCGGCGGCGGGTGTCTTGAGCCGGTTCACTTGCTTCACGAGCATGAAGATCACGAACGCGATGATGATGAAATCCAACACGGTCTGCAGAAACACACCGTAATTGACGGTGGGAGCGCCGGCTGCCTTGGCCGCTGCGAGCGAGGGCTGAGGAGTCCCCGAGAGATTCAGAAAAAGGCTGGAAAAATCCACTTTGCCCAAGAGCAGACCAAGTGGCGGCATCAAAACGTCACTGACAAGCGATGTGATGATCTTGCCAAAGGCCCCACCGATGATCACCCCGATGGCCATGTCGAGGACATTGCCCTTCATGGCGAACTCTTTGAACTCTTTCAACATACGGTCCTCCTTTCGCAAATCGTTCGGCTAGCGTTTCCTTGTGGTATCGAGGGCGTACCCGAGCGTGATGAGATAGAGATTGTCGGTGTCCCCGGTGCCCGGCGCCGGCTCGCTGTTGTAGCGGGTCGTGATCTGGAAGCTGCTGACGAACCCTTTCCAGATCTTGAAGCGGACGCCGTTGTCCATCGTCATAAACACATTGGAGAAATTTTGGAGAGAGGGAAACAATTCACTGAAGTGATAAATGGTAATGCCGTCGTCGAAAAACGGCCAATTCCACTTCACCGAAATACGCGCGCGGACACTCGACGTGTCTCCGGTGGTGTTGAAATCTTCATTGAAGTACGCCAACCCGGCTTCCGTGTAGAGGGTCATGTCTTTGGCAATGCCCGAATAGTCGTCGCGGTCGACCCACTGATAACCGGGGCCGCTGGCGAGCGCGGTTCTCAATTTGAGGTCCTGGAATTTATCACTTTCAAAATACGCGGACGTAAACCAAAAAAATCGCTTCGTAATGAAGAAGTCCAGCTTGATGGTGGCTCGAGCATTCCTGGTGAGGAGTGCGCCTGAGTCATCGCCGTACACATAGCGAATGTTCATGGTGAGCCGTAGGAGGTCACCCCGAGCGACTAATTCGCCGAGCAGACTGGCGTTGCGCAAATGACTGTTGCCGGTCGTTTGCGAATAACCGCCCGTGAGATTTCCGACGTAAATGACCGACGGCTGAATCAAGGGATTGACGGACTTGATGTCGCTCATCGGCACTTCCATCGTACCCTTCAGCGGCTCCGCATGAATGACCAGCACGCCATCCGGGCCGGCTGTTGCGGTTCCGTTCAGGACCGTGCCCTCTTTCAAGTGAAAAGGAATCGGATGGGTGACCGTAAGCTTGGCCACATTGTCCCATTTGAGTTTGATGAGGTTGTCCGGATTGGCCGGATTCTTCAGAAAGAGGATTCCACCGTCCATTTCGAGCACTTCTCCATAGATGACGCTTCCATCCTTCAACGTCACCATATCGATCGGCGCGGTGGCAGCAGGGGCAGGCTCTTCCGCGTCTGCGGGCGCGGTGAATCCCGTCAGGAGCGTGAAAAGCAGTAACACGGTCCAGCGACGCGTCCGCATGTACGTCCCTCCTGTCTGTGATGAACAGGCCCTCGAACATCGAGCGCGCTGGTCGAGAGTCAAGTCCCCACAAAAATAGCTTAGTTGTATAACCGAATGCCGAGAGCTTGGCAATGATGAACGTCTGTCCCAGTGAGTTGGTGTACAGCTGCGTGGGCGCGGCGTAGCAGGTAGGAAATGTTCTAGCGGCCGAGCAACCCTTTCAGGAGATCCTCACCCTCCTTCTTGAGATCTGATGGTTTGGTCGTGCCTTGGAGCAGTCCTTCGACCGTCCCCTTCACTTTTTCCTGCGCCTGTTCTTGGAGCTTTCCAGTGAGCGCTTTAGTATCGAGTGCATAGGAAGGATTCTGCACTGTGCCGGTGATGAGAAGCGGCAGTCGCAGCCGTCCATCTTTCATCGCCATCTTCGCCAAAGACGATGACCCGGCAATTTTCTGGCTCATCGCCTGCGAGTGATTCAGATTCACCGCGAGATTCAAGCGTTGATCGAACCCTACCGTGCCGTTGCCCGTCGCCTGGAAATCATGACTGTCCGCCAGGAGTCTCTGGATGTTGACGAGGCCTTGCTTGATCATGAAATCGGTTTCGAGCGTCGAAAAGGCCGTGGCTTTCGCCTGATCGAGCGAGACGCCCGCGACTTTCAACAGCGCGACGGCTTCTTCCGTGAGGTTCACTCCTTCGAGTTTGCCCTCTTTGACTTGAACATGTCCCGGTCCCTCCAGCGCCTTTGTCAGATCTGGCATCGAAAAGCCGCGACCTGCGAGGGCGATGTCCGCTGCCGCCGTTCCGCTCATCGAAAACGGGCTGTCAGGACTCAGCGCTTCCAGCAGAGGCTTGAGCTGCAGGCCTCGAATCAACACCTTTCCATTGAATGGCGGTGAAGCCGATCCCAGCGACAGGCCTCCCTGGGCTTTCGCGTCTCCGTTGAAGAGTTGAAAGGAAAGGTTGGAGAGCCGAGCATCCTGACCTTTGAGATCGGCGTTGACCTCGAGATGTTTCAATTCGACAGGCTTCTTCAACGGGGTCTCCACAGGCAGGTCCGCCGTATTGATCGACGGCGAAGTCATCGTGACTTTGGCATGGCCTCCCCCCAGTGTCCCTTTGACATCCAGGGCCGAGCCGCCTGTCTGGACTTTGAGGGCAAGATCTACGACATCAGCCAGTTCCATGGCGGAGACTCCCTGCTTCAGCGGATAGGGCACGTGAGCGACGGCATGCAGGTCCTTAATCTCCACTGGCTTGGTCAACGGCAGGGTGACCGGCAGATCGGCCGAATTGATCGATGGAGCGGAAAGGGTCGCGTCCAATTTTCCTCCAAGCAATGCGCCGCTCACGCGAATCGCCGTTTTGCCGATCCCCACCATGAAATCGTATCCTTGGATCTCGAGCTTTTGTGTCAACGGTCCGAAGCGCCCATCGAGCATGACAGGAATTCCATGCGGTTGGACCGTCGCATTGAGGTGCACAGTGGGCGTCTCGCCGAGGTGGACCGAGGTCAGGTGAAGGGCGAGATCTTGGATCTGATATTCCTGTGTGGCCTCGGCCGAGAGGTCACGGTACACCAGCGTCCCCCTGTCGATTGAAACGCGATCGACGGCGAGAAGGGCGAGGGCTTGCAGCGGATCGCCCTGTGGCGGCTGAGGCTTCTCTGGCGCGGCGGGAGGCGTCGTCCGTGGTCCCAGCGTGGAAAAGTTTGTGATGCCATCTTTGTTCTTGATCACCGTAATCAGCGGATCGTGCAACGAAATCTCTTCGATCTCGACCTGCTTGCTGAGCAGCGGCAGGAGCTTCACACCGACGTCGAGGGAACTCAGGGAAGCAAAGGGGCTGGCGCTGAAGGACGGATCGTCCATGACCGTAAATCCGACCACACGGGCACCGATGCGCGGCCAGAGGGTCAGCCTAATGCTCTGCAGTTCGATCTTCCGGTTCAGCGCGTCTTCAATGAGCGGCTTGTATTGATCTTGATAAGCGGCAAGGTCGACGAGAAACGGAAGCGCGAGGAGACCGGCGATGATGAAGACGATAAGGATGAACAGACCGATCAGAAGTTTTTTCATGGCCGCCTCCTCGCGCAGTATAAGAAAGCGCATCAGGCTGGTCAAACGCGCCTTGCCGCTCACGGAAGCGCATGCTAAAATTCGCCCTTCGATGCTCGCGGAGAGGTGCGAGAGTGGACGAATCGACATGCTTGGAAAGCATGCGTCTCGGCAACGGGACCGTGGGTTCGAATCCCACCCTCTCCGCCAAACCGCACTTCGTGTGAGCCGCCCGCTCGTTATCGCCGTATCGTCATTGATGCGGGCGGATAGACACCTCAAGTGGGATGTAGGTTTAATGAGATTGTTCGACCCGGAGCCCCAATAATTGTGGCGACGGGATAGACACATTACGTATTCGGTTCTGATAAGGTGTCTCTCCATCTCAGAATGATTGTGAGGATAAAGGGGCTGGGCCCTGTGCAACAGAACCCTGTGAACCCCGCCAGGTCCGGAAGGAAGCAACGGTAAGCAGATAGTTTTGGGTGCCGCAGGATCACCTGGCCCCGCTTGCGGGAAGCTGAAAACGACCACCGGCTGCGTTCTCGCATCGCTCAAAGCCTCAACGTACCAACCTCGTACGCCTCGGCTTTTCGCTCGCTGCGGTCTTGCCGGATGGTCGTTTTGAGCTTCCTATTGGGACCGAGAAATAGGAATCATTAAGGATGGACTACCAAGTTTCCGCGAGAAAATACCGGCCGGGCACGTTCGACGATGTCATCGGCCAGCCCCACGTCGTCCAAACGCTGGTCAACGCGATGACGACCAAGCGCATCGCCCAAGCGTATCTGTTTTCGGGGACGCGGGGCGTAGGAAAAACGACGGTGGCGCGCATTCTCGCCAAGGCGCTGAATTGCGAGCAAGGTCCCACCGGCATGCCCTGCGGGATCTGCGTCAATTGCATGGAAATCGCGCAGGGTCATTCAGTGGATGTGATTGAAATCGACGGCGCATCGAATACGAGTGTGGATGACGTCCGCGAGATTCGGGAAAACGTCAAGTTCACCCCTTTTAAGGGGGCCTACCGCGTCTACATCATCGACGAAGTCCATATGCTATCGAATTCCGCCTTTAATGCGTTGCTCAAGACGCTTGAAGAGCCGCCCCCCCATGTCGTGTTCATCTTCGCGACGACCGAGATCCACAAGATTCCCGCGACGATCCTTTCCCGCTGCCAGCATTATAATTTCCGCCGGATTGCCAAAACGGAGATCATCGCCCGTCTGCGCCACGTGGCTGAGCAAGATGGCATCAAGCTCGAAGAGCGGAGTCTCGCCGCATTGGCCCGGGCCAGCGAAGGCAGTATGCGCGACGGTCTGAGTTTGCTCGACCAGGCCGTGGCCTTTGGCGGCAAGTCCATCGTCCATGCCGAACTCGAAACTCTGCTGGGCGCGGTGCCTCAGGAATTGCTGCGGTCACTCATCCAGGCCATTATCTCGCAGGACAGCGCTGCGGCCCTCCGCAGCCTCTCTCAACTGATCGAAGGAGGACACGACCTGCGTGCCTACTGTGCCGACGTGGTCGAATACCTGCGCAATCTGCTCGTGGTCTCGGTTACTGCATCACAAGAGTGGCCTGCCCTCATCGGGGCCTCCGCCGACGACTTGGCGCAACTTGCGGCCGACAAGGGTTCGCTCACGCCGGAGCACATTCAACAGCTGTTCGCGCTTTTCACCCAGGCCGAAGACGCGCTGAGATTCAGTGCGCATCCCCGATTTGTCCTGGAAACGGCAGCGGTCAAGGCCACGCGGCTGCTCAGAAAGGAGGCCGTCGCTCCTGAACAGCCGGCCCGCGCGGCTTCTTCGGGTCCGACTCAGACGGCTGCTGTCCGATCTGAAACGCCCCCGACGTCGCGGCCGGTGGGCGCTGCCCCGAAGCCGTTCCGTTCGACCGCCCCTCCTGCAGCCGCGCCAGCAATTAGGCCTGCGCCCGGCGGAGCTGCCGCCAAGACGATCCAACCGCCGTCTTCGGAACCGGCGACGCGTCCCGCCGGAGCGACTGGGGCCCGAACGCCGCAGGCCGTGACCTTGGATTGGGAGCGGTTGCAAGAAGAGGTCGGCCACAGTTTTCCCAACATCGCACCGTTTCTCGAAATGGGACGGTTGGTCGCTATCGAGGGCAACGCCGTGACGATCGGTTTTGGCAAGCAGGCGACCGTCGCTCGGGCCATGCTCGAGAAATCCGACAATATTCACGCACTGACTTCCTTGTGTGAACGGATGAGCGGGCAGCCGGTCAGGGTCCGCGTCGTCGAGCTGACGGACACGGATCCACCTGGTCCCACGATGGCGCAGATCAGGACGGCAAAAGAACAGGAACAGAAGCTCGTGCTCTTGGAACGGGCAAAGGCGCATCCGGTCGTTAAGGAAGCTCTGGAAATCTTCGGGGCGGAACTCGCCGATGTCAGAACGATCCCGAATCGACAAGAGGTGCAAGAATGAAAAATCCATTGGGCAACATGGCCAACCTCATGAAGCAGGCGCAGGCCATGCAAGCGCAGATGGCCAAACTCCAGGAAGAGGCGGCTACCAAAACCGTGACAGGAACGGCGGGCGGCGGCATGGTCAGCGTGACGGCCAACGGCGGCATGGAGATCGTGAGCGTCGCAATCAATCCAGAGGCTGCCAAGAGCGGAGACGTCGACATGTTGCAGGACCTCGTGTTGGCAGCATCGAACGACGCGTTAAAGAAGGCGCGACAGATGATGGCCGACCAAATGAAATCGGTGACCGGCGGCATGAACATCCCCGGCCTCTTTTGACAACGTCGCGATGGCTGTTGATCAACAGGGTTTGCTGGCGCGCTTAGTGAGAGAACTCGTCCGGTTGCCGGGGATCGGGCAAAAGACGGCACAACGCTTGGCCTTTCATCTGCTCAAGGCCGAACGGGAGGAGGCCTTACGGCTGGCCGATGCCATCCGCGCTGTCAAAGACGGTCTCTCGTTTTGCCGTCAATGCCGGAATATCGCCGAAGGGGAACTGTGCGAGTACTGTTTGGATCCGAAGCGCGATCAGACCCGAATCCTCGTCGTGGAGGAGCCCAGTACGCTGTATGCCGTTGAGCGGGCTGGCGCCTACCGCGGACTGTATCATGTCTTACTCGGCGCTCTTTCTCCTCTCGACGGGATCGGCCCCTCGGATATCCGCGCGGAAGAGCTGATCGATCGCGTCAAACTCGGCGGTGTCCAAGAGGTCATTCTCGCGACCAACCCTACCATCGAGGGTGAAGCCACCGCCATTTATCTGACCAATCAATTGAAGCCGCTGGGCGTGCGGGTTTCCCGGATCGCCTACGGCATTCCAGTCGGCATGGACATCGAGTATGCCGATGAAGTCACCCTGTTGAAGTCCATCGAAGGCCGCCGCGATCTCTAAGCCGGCAGGCGCCTTTTCCATTGACCACATTTCAAAGGCCCTGTTATAGTTTCACCTTCATTTTTCCTGTGACTGGTGTTGAATGAAAACACGGAACTCGGCTAAGCGGCCGGCGCGGAGGACATCTGTTGCGGCCAAGCGAGCCCGCAAGCCGGCAGCCGGAGGCAAATACAGCGCCATCAGACGAGAATTGGAAAAACAGCGTCAAGCCATTCTGGATGAGACCGGCGAAGGTCTCACCAAGCGCGAGCGGCCGGAGGCGTTTCCGGACGTCAGTGATCAGGCTTCCGCCGAAGTGGACCAGAACTTTTCCATGCGGATCAAGGAACGGGAGCAGAAACTGCTGAAGAAGATCGATGAGGCGCTGGATCGGATGAACAAGAACATCTACGGCATCTGCGAACGCTGCGAAGAAGAGATTCCCTACCAACGTTTGAAAGCCCGCCCGGTGACCACGCTCTGTATCGCCTGCAAGACTCTCCAGGAGCAGGAAGAAAAAGTCCGCAGGTAGTTTTTCTATTTCTGGGGTCTGAGCTTTTTGACCCGTTGCTGCACAAGGGCGATGCGGTCCGCTTCCTCCGGAATGCCCTCCACAAGAGCAAGGTACGTCTCATACTCCGACAGCGCGCGCTTGGGATTCGTCGGTTCAATCGTCTCGGCCAAATTGAAGCGGGCAATGGCGTAATTCGGTCGAAGGGTGACAGCCTTTTCAAATGACGCCAAGGCTCCCGCCTTGTCGCCCAATTTCAGCTGGGTTGAGCCGAGATTGTTGAGAATCTCCGGAGTATTGGGCCTGATCGCCAGCGACTGAAGCATCTCTGCTTTGGCCTTCTCGTACTGCCCCAACCCGAACAAGGACTGGCCGAGCTTGTGGTGCGCTTCCGCAAGCCATACCTTATTGTTGAATCCGCTCTCGATGGATTTGCGATAGGCATCGGCTGAGATCTCGTATTGCTGGACGCCGCAATAGGAGAGTTGCGCCGTTTGCCCGCGGGCGAATTGTTGCAGCGACAGGAACGGCTCTTTGTCCTCGGCGCCTTGACTGTCCACCTGCTGTCCCGGTTGGTTCCCGGTCGGCTGACGCAAACGGTTCAAGAACTCCCGGCGATACGGCGAAAACAATCTGACGTATGGATCGATGGTGACGGAGGCTTGGAGCAAGGTCGGGTGCTCGCGGGCGCTGATGACAAGATATTGCGTCGTGGTTTTTTCGTCACCGGTTTCATACAGCGAACTGGAATCCATGTTGGATTTCCCAGAGAAGTTTGCAACGGTCAAGTAGAACTCCAGGGTGGGCTTCAGGAGAGTGAGCGTATGGCGGAGGACTGAATACGGCGCGAGATCGAGGCCTGAAGAAAACGTGAAGAGCGTTCCCACGAGAGTGCCGTCCTCATCGAAAAAATAGGATTCATCCCCATGGGACGCGCTGCGGTCCGCCGGGATCATGAGTTCTTGTCCCGATCCCCAAGCCTTGGTCACGAGCGTGGAGTGGGGGTGCTGTTGAAGAAATGCCGCCTTACGCTGACAGAGGATGCCTGGTTTGAGCAGCACCAAGTCTGTTTCCGAGGGCGGGAGATTCTGGTGGCGGGGATTCGGGGTCTCGCAGCCTGTCAGCAAAAGGCCAATTAGGGTCATGAACGCGCTTAGTGCGAATGAAAGCGCCCGGTGTCGAGGTATGGCCATCATGTGGATGAGAAGCAGAATACCGAAAGAGGGAGGGGTTTGCCAGACCTGACACAACAACGCCGCGTTCGCAGGGACGAACGCGGCGTGTCGGAAGACGAAGTTGGGCGTCGATTAATAGCGCGAAGAATGCCGACGCTGGTCATGCAGCATCGCGTCTTCGCTGGTATACCCGAAGAGATAGGGCATGCTGCCCGTGAGGGAGTACACTGGCCTGTTGAAGCCATAGTCGAGGACCTGTCCCACGGGATGCAAGAGAAACCCCAGCCAGCGCCAGGGATTGTCATTCAAGGGTGAGCCGGCGGACACGTCCGTGTAGACGAGGGCCGTACTGTCCATCACGCTATAGATGCTGGCGGGGGCCACATAGCCGATATCACCCTCAGCCGTTTGCTGATGGCCGGCACAGCCGACCAAACCGGCGATCAGAAACAGACTCACCGCGATCAGTTTTGTTTTCATACTTCTTCCCTCGCGTCCTGACTCGAATGGCGATAAGCGATGCATGCTGACTGAGGAAAGTGTAGCCGAGGGCCACGGTTCTGTCCAGAAAACGGCGGGTTTCCACAACAGGCGATCCAGTGGCCTCTAAGATGAGGATTTTCTATGAGATTTTGAGGAGATATAGCTTACCCCGTCCCTAAGCTCCACCCTCGTGGGCAGCGGCCGAGCCCTCGCAAAGTGGATACTAGATTGATACGCCTGTCCGCTGGAACCCGGGATCCTTCATCACCAACTGCACTCGCCATTCGGACACGGCACTGCCACGGAGTTCGCCCAGCGCGCGGAACAGGTGCTCAAGCGCCGTGGCCTGCGGACTGTTGACGGCAAACCACTCTCCACGGCAATGAAAGCAGCGTTCGGGTGGGTCGCCTTGGAGCCGCGCCACGGGAAACTCCGCCGACGCATGACAGTGCCCACAAGTGATCTTGATCGCTGTGAGATCATCCAAATTGATATTCAACAATTTGTCACTCATTCTCGAGTCCTTTCATCGCAGAGCAGTCTTGTCTTCACGTGCGGATGACACGAACACTGCAGGCCCTGTCTTCTGAAAATCGCGCCTCTGGTGGGAATACCGGGGTCTCGCAAGTACTTGAAGAGATGGTGGGCGATACAGGTATCGAACCTGTGGCCTCTTCCGTGTGAAGGAAGCGCTCTACCACTGAGCTAATCGCCCATCGACGCGAGTCTAGCATGAGGGTTTGGCGAGGTTCAACGCGCGCAGGCTCTGACACTTCGAGTGTCGAGGCATGCTTGCCTTGACATCTCCAAAAGACGATTTCTACAATGTCTTTTCTTCACCTCAGCTCTCTCGGGAGTCCCTTACAGATGCGCGAAGACATCATGATTATCGGCGGTGGTTTGGCCGGTTCGGAAGCGGCCTGGCAGGCGGCCAACGCGGGAGCCAAGGTGACGCTCTATGAAATGCGTCCGAAGGAAGCGACCCCGGCGCACAAGACGGGGGGGTTGGCCGAACTCGTCTGTTCGAATTCACTCGGCTCCACCGACCCGTTGAATGCCGCAGGCATTCTGAAAGCAGAGATGCGGCGCCAGGGATCGCTCATCATCAAGATTGCCGACGAAGTACGGGTGCCGGCCGGATCGGCGCTCGCGGTCGATCGGGAGCAGTTTTCCTTGAAAATTACCCAGGCGCTCGAGGGACATCCCAATGTCCGCATTCATCGAGAGGAAATCACGCACATTCCGACCGACGCTGTCTGTATCGTGGCGACCGGTCCGCTGACCTCCGACAAACTCTCGCAGGCTGTCGCGCGACTGACGCAATCGAATCACCTCTATTTTTATGACGCAATTTCGCCGATCGTCGATGCGGAGTCTATCAATCTGGACGTGGCCTTTCGGGCGTCACGGTATGACAAGGGCGGCGACGATTATCTCAACTGCCCGATGGATGAGCCGACCTATCACCACTTCTATGAGGCCCTGCTGGCGGCGGAAAAGGTCCAGCCCAAATCGTTTGAACAGATTCCCTATTTTGAAGCGTGCCTGCCGATCGAAGTCATGGCCGAGCGCGGCAGACAGACCATGCAGTTTGGTCCGTTGAAGCCTGTGGGCCTGGAGACTTCGGACGGCACCCGGCCGTATGCCGTCGTGCAGCTCCGAACGGAAAACGCCCACCGCTCCTGCTATAACATGGTAGGATTTCAGACCCGCTTGACGTATGGTGAGCAGAAGCGTGTATTTCGCATGATCCCCGGACTGGAGCAGGCGGAGTTTCTCCGCTACGGCAGCCTGCACCGCAATACATTCATCAACTCACCACACCTCTTACGGAACACGCTGCAGTTCAAAGACCGCGGCACCCTGTTCTTCGCCGGCCAATTGGTTGGCGTGGAAGGCTATACGGATTCAGCGGCGATGGGCGGTCTTGCCGGCATCAACGCTGTCCGCGGACTTCGCGGTCTGCCGTTGGTTACCCCTCCTCCCACAACGGCTCACGGCTGTCTCGTGTCGTACATTACCGGCACCGACCCGCGGCACTTTCAGCCGATGAACATGAATTTCGGACTCTTCCCGCCCCTCTCCGTGAGGGTCAGAGACAAGGAGCAAAAGCGACAGCTCATTTCGCAGCGAGCGCTAGAGGACCATGCCGCATGGATGAGCCGATCAGGGCTTTCATAGGGTTTCTTCGGGCCGAACAGCGGGCTTCACCGGAAACCCTCCGCAATTACGCGTCAGACTTACGGCAGCTCCACAGGTTTCTCCTTTCACGTAGGCTGGTGTCTTCTCCGATCGATCCCAATTCGCTCTCCTCGGATGCCGTCCGGGCATATCTCCAATGGCTTGATCAGAAAGGCAACAAACCGTCCTCGCTGGCGCGAAAGCTTGCGGCGGTGAGAAGTTTTTACCGCTACCTCTCGCGTCGCGGCATGGTGAACGACAATCCGGTCGACGGGATGCGCACGCCCAAACAACCCAAATTACTCCCCCGTGTCCTGACGAAAGATGATGCCGATGCCCTGATGACTTTCCCCGCGGGGCTGACGGTCTGGTCGTTGCGGGACCGCGCATTGCTCGAAACCCTCTATTCCACTGGGGCGCGCGTGGGCGAGCTGGTGGCGCTCGACATCGGGGACGTCCGCGAGCTGGAAGGGCTGGTCCGTTTGCAGGGAAAGGGACGGAAGGAGCGGATTGTGCCCATCGGCGAGATGGCGTTAGACGCGATCCGACGCTACCGCCTGAGTCTTCCGTTGCCATCCGCCGGAGTCCCGCCTCGGGCGTTGTTTTGCAACCAGCGAGGTGGAAGGTTGACCAGCCGGAGCGTGGCTCGCGTCGTGAATAGGTATTCGAGCCGGCTCGCGGGCGGAGCGGTCAGCCCTCACGCGCTGCGTCATTCCTTTGCCACGCATCTGCTCGACGAGGGCGCCGACCTTCGCAGCATTCAGGAGATGTTGGGGCATGCGTCGCTCAGGACGACGCAACGGTACACACACGTGGCCACCGATCAGTTGTTGGCCGTGTATGATCGAGCCCATCCGAGGGCCGGCCGGCCGGCCGATCCTCGACCCGCCAAGGGGGAGAAGCGGTGACAGCGCTGCTCTCCCGAATTTCACTGGGCCTCAAGTGCCTCATCGTGCTATGGTCGCGCCTGGCAATGGGGTAATCGACCCTCTGGGGAGCCGACGATGAACAAGTTGATTCGGAAAGCCAACGTGCTCATCGAGGCCTTGCCGTACATCCGTACCTTCCGCGGCAAGACCATCGTGATCAAGTACGGCGGCAATGCGATGACCGAGTCTTCGTTGAAGGAGCGATTCGCGCAGGACATCGTCCTGTTGAAGTACGTCGGCCTCAATCCCGTCATCATCCATGGAGGGGGCCCGCAGATCGACGAGATGCTCGACCGCCTCGGCATCGAATCGAAGTTTTTGTACGGCGTGCGCGTCACGAACGAAGCGACCATGGAGATAGTTGAGATGGTGCTGGCGGGCAAGATCAACATGGAGATCACGGATCTGATCAACCGCCACGGCGGGAGCGCCGTCGGTCTCAGCGGAAAAGACGGAGGGTTGATCCTGTCGAAGCCCTTGACGGCGCGGGCATGGGCGGAAAGTCTGGAACGGGATCTCGATGAAGATGACGCCGAGAGCGATTTCGGTTTCGTGGGAGATATCGAGAAGGTCGATCCTAGCCTATTGTTTAAGCTGCAGGGCGACCACTATATTCCGGTCATCGCTCCTATCGGGACCGACCGGGAGGGCAACACCTATAATATCAATGCCGACCTCGTGGCCGGAGCGATCGCCGGAGCATTGCACGCAGAAAAGCTTGTCATGATGACGGATATCAAGGGCATTCGCGATGCCAAGGGACGCCATCTGTCCACCGTCTCACGCAAGGACGTCCAGCGGATGGTCAAGAAAGGCACGATCACCGAAGGCATGCTGCCCAAAGTGCACGCGTGCCTGGACGCCCTGGAACAGGGAGTGGGCAAAGCCCACATCATCGACGGCCGCATACCGCATGCCATTCTTCTTGAGGTATTCACGCGCAAAGGCATCGGTACCGAAATCACGGCCTAGCACCGCTGACCTTCCCTTGTCCAATCGTCGGACCAGCATTCTCCGCCATCTCCGGTCCTTGGTGGGAGAGCGCCACCCGCAGTCCGCTCCCCACGCACTCAATCAGGCTGCAGAGTATCTGGCAGGACGGTTTGCCGAATACGGATGGACGACGAGCGGGCAACCGTTTCGAGCCCTGGGAAAGTCCTACTTCAACATTCTCGGCATCAAATCGCCGCCTGGACGGCCGGCCAAGGACGCGCAGCCGCCGCTGCTGATCGGCGCACATTACGACACCGTCATGGCCTCGCCCGGGGCTGACGATAACGCCAGTGCATTAGCCGTCTTGCTTGAAGCGGCTGATCGGCTGAGGCATCTGGTGGTGGCGCGGCCGGTCTGGCTCGCGGCGTTTTGCCTCGAAGAGCAGGGACTGCTGGGCAGCCGGGCCTTCATTTCTGGACTCAAACAGACCGGTCAGCTGTTGGACGGCGCGATCGTGCTCGAATGCGTTGGCTATGCCAGCCGAGACGCCGGCTCCCAGCGCACGCCACCCGGTGTCCCCATTGCTGTTCCGACTGTCGGGAATTTCCTCGGCATTGTGGGCAACGAGGCTTCGCGGGATCTCGTTGCCGCCGTTGAGCGCAATGCCCGGAGAGTCGCGCCGACCACGCCCACCCTCGCCCTGGCCGTCCCCGCGCGCGGAGAAAGCCTGCCGGATGTGCGCCGGAGCGATCACGCCGCGTTCTGGGACGAGGGCTATCGGGCTGTCATGCTCACGGACACGGCAGATTTCCGCAATCCCCATTATCATCAGCCCAGCGACACCGTCGACACCTTGGACTTAGATTTTCTCGAGGGAGTCAGTGAGATCGTCGTCGGCTGCATTGAAGACCTGGCCGGGCTGACCCGTCGATGAGACGGTCAAGACGAATCAGTCCCGCCACACGCCAGGCGATCGCCGCAGTGTTTGAGCGCCTCGATTATCGGCGGCTCGCCAGCATCTACTGTTATGAAGGTGGAGATGTTTTCTGGAGAACCAAACGAGAGCCCTGTCGCCGTCTCGGCATGCGTATCGGAGAAGCCTTGCTTACGCGGCTTGCTGCGGGCGGGCGCAGTCTGTACGTCGGGGCGGGTGTCGCAGAGTTGCCGGTGTTGCTCGTCGAGTCGCTCGAATTGCATCGAACCGTAGTGCCTTGCAATCTGCGCTCCTCCGAAGTCGCCACGCTGAATCGGGCCTGTCGCGGGCTTCCTCTACGATTTCATGCGATGGATGCCGGCACTATTCGCGGGCCCTTTGATCATCTGTGGCTCGTGAGCGTCTTGAACGATCCTGAGCGTTTTCCGCATCTCGCGCAGCTGGCGTACGGCCGCGCCGTTCCATTGACGTTCAATCCCGGCGTCTTCGTCAGGGAACGCCACCTCGTGCGGTCGCTCGTCAATCGCTGCATGTCCAAACTCCACCTGCCGGCAGTCGTGACGACCTCCGTGGAGGAGGTCAACTGGATCGCAGATTGGTGCCACAGGAAAGGCATTCCGTACCTGGTCGAGCGGCGGCAGTTTCAAACCACGTTGGTGGGGGATCCTATTTGTGTGCTCAGGATCGGCACAAGGCGGAGGGCAACGGCCTAAGGAACGGGCTCATGGGTGAAAACCGGTTCTGGGGCTGCGCGAATCATCCATGTATTGGCCTGCGTACTTCACATAGTTGGCGGAAGATTCTCGAATCCATGACAATTCCTGTTCGGTGACCGGGCGACGAACTTTCGCCGGCGAGCCGAGCACGAGGCTCCTCGGGGGAACGACGGTACGCTCGGTGACCAGCGCTCCGGCACCGACCACCGAATCCTCGCCGATCACGGCACCGTCCATGAGGATAGCGCCCATGCCGATCAGCACGCGGTCTTTGATGGTGCAGCCGTGCAGCACCACGTGGTGGCCGATCGTGACGTCGCTGCCGATGATCAACGGATGGGTATCGTGAGTCACATGCAACATGCAGAGATCCTGTACATTGGTCCGGTCGCCGAGGCGGATGTAATGGACATCCCCCCGAATCACGGCGTGAAACCATACGCTGCACTGCTCGCCCATGACGACGTCACCGATCACGATCCCAGTGTCCTCGATAAAGCAGGACCTTGGAATGGTAGGTGTGATGCCTTGAAACGTCCTAATCATCGTTCGCACGATAGGGGATCGGCCTCTTGCCTGCAAGGGGCTCGTTGACAGTCTTTTGGGGCCTCTCGTAGACTGACGAGCGTATGAGTCAAGCGCTTATTCAATTGGGTCACAAGAAAAAGGCCGCCTCACCGTCGGGGTCCGGCAAAAAGACGACGGTGGGCTTCGTCAATCTCGGCTGTACGAAGAATCAGGTCGATTCCGAAATCATGTTGGGCACGCTTGCGGCCGACGGATTCGAGCTGACCGGCAATCCGAAAAAGGCCGAGGTCGTCATTATCAATACCTGCGGGTTCATTGAAGAGGCCAAGCAGGAGTCCATCAACACGATCCTAGAGCACGCGAAGCTCAAGCAATCGGGTGCCTGCCGGGTCCTGATTGCCGCCGGCTGCCTGGCCCAACGCTACCAAGGCGATTTACTCAAAGAGCTTCCCGAGCTGGACGGTGTCGTCGGTACAGGCGAGTTCGGGAAGATTGCCGTCATCTGCCGCGACCTCCTGGCGCCCAAGACCCGACGCCAACGGTTATGGATCAGTCAGCCTCCCTACCTGTATGACGAGATGGCGCCTCGCCTTCGTCTCGGGGCACCGCATAGTGCCTATGTGAAGATTGCCGAGGGTTGCAACCGCAACTGCGCCTTTTGTGCCATCCCGCTGATGCGCGGCAAACAACGAAGCCGGCCGGTGGAGTCCATCGTGGCGGAGGTGCGGCAATTGGCCGGAGAAGGCGTGAAGGAGATCAACCTCATCTCGCAGGACACCGTCAATTACGGCGTCGATCTCGGCCTCCGTCAGGGTCTCGCGTCTTTGCTGGGGGAACTTGTGAAGGTGAACGGCCCGCGCTGGATCAGGCCCTTTTATTTGTATCCGCAGCAAGTGACGGACGAGCTCCTGGACCTTTACGCGGGAGAAGAGCGTATTGCAAAGTATATCGACATGCCGCTTCAGCACATCAACAGCCTCATGCTCAAGCGCATGCACCGGTTGGGTGACCGGCGTACCATCGAAACGCTGGTGGAGCGCATCAGAACCCGGATTCCCGGCGTGATGTTCCGTACCGCATTCATTGTGGGGTTTCCCGGTGAAACCGATGAAGCGTTCGACGAATTAAAACGCTACGTGGAACAGGCGGAGTTCGATCGCGTGGCGGCATTTCTGTACTCGGACGAGGAAGGCACCCCGGCCACCGAACTCAGCGAAAAGATCGACCGCTCGCTGATGGAGGAGCGTCGCAACGAGCTGCTGGCGGTTCAGGAGACGATCGCTGCGGCAAAAAATGTCGAACGCATCGGCTCGACGCTCGAGGTGATGGTGGACGGTCCTGCTGAGGAGGACGGTCACTGGCTGGAAGGCCGGCACGAGGGACTGGCACCCGAGATCGACGGCGTCGTCTACATCAACGGTTCAGACAACCCGAGAGTGCCCGGCCCCGGAACCTGTGTGAAGGTCCAGATTACCGACGCGACGACGTATGATCTCTCTGGGCATCTCCTGGGAGAGGCGTCAGCATCTGAAGTCCAAACGCCCGGCGGGCGAGGCCCGCGAGGGGGCTATCGTTAGACAACCCCCTCGGGACACCGCAATTTAGACCTTGGCGCTCAAGAATAACGATGCACCACGGCGGTTGATCAAGATCAGCACGTTCTCGCCTTTCTTCACCCCCGACGAGACCTGTTCGAACTCCTTCACCGACTTCACCGGCTGCCGATTGATCTCCCGGATCACGTCTCCCGGCATCAGCCCGGCTTTGTCGGCGCCGCTCTCCGGTTCGACGCTCGTGACCACGACGCCCTGAGTCTTCCCCTTGAGTCCCAGCTCTTTCGCGGTGTCGCCATCGAGGTTCTGGACAGCCACTCCTGCAAACGCGTACTCCTTCTCATCGCCTTCGGCCTTGGCAATCTTCGGGTCACCAGGCTGTTCGGCGATCGTGACGTTGAGATCCTTCTCGCGGCCGTCGCGCAAGATCTTCATTGGCACCTTGGAACCGACGATGGTTTTGGTCACCAAGCGCTGCAGCGCAACTGCATCCTCGACCGGAGAAGCTTGATAGGACACGATGACGTCGCCTTGTTGCAGCCCGGCGTGATCGGCGGGGCTGTCTTCCTTCACGTCGGTGACCAAGGCGCCCTTCCCGTTGGTCACGCCGAAAGACTTGGCGAGATCCTGATTGAGATCCTGGATGCCGATGCCAAGATACCCGCGGACGACCTTGCCCTGCTTCACCAGACTCTCGTAAATCGGCTGGCCCATGCTGGTCGGCACGGCGAAGCCGACGCCCTGATAGCCGCCGCTTTGCGAAAAGATCGCCGTGTTGATCCCCACGAGTTCGCCCTTGGTGTTGACCAAGGCGCCACCGGAGTTCCCGGGATTGATGGCGGCATCAGTCTGAATAAAATCCTCGTACTGGGTGATGCCCATGCGTCCACGGCCCAGCGCGCTGACGATGCCGAGCGTCACCGTGGAATTCAAGCCGAACGGATTGCCGACCGCCAGGACGTATTCTCCGACCTGCAGTTTTGAGGCGTCTCCCCAGGGGACGGCGGGAAGATTCTTCGCGTCGATCTTGACCACGGCCAAATCAGTTTTCGGATCCGTGCCTACGATCTTTCCTTGGAATTCCCGTTTATCGGGAAGCGTGACCGTCACTTCACGAGCGCCGTCGATCACGTGATTGTTAGTGAGCACATAACCGTCCGGCGATACAATGACGCCGGAGCCTTGTCCGCCTCCGTGAAACCCACGCGGACTACGCGGATCCATCGGACCTTGGGGACCTTGCGGACCGCGGAATTTCGGTCCGAACGGACCATTCGGTCCTCCGAAGAACTCTTCCATCCGGTCCCGCAATTCGTTTTCGCCGGCCCGGCCGGAGATCTTCTCACCGATGACCGTGGTGATGTTGACGACTGCTGGAGTTACCGCTTTCGCAACGTCCGTGAAGCCGTTGGCCGGAAGCGTGCCAACGGGCGCGGCGGCCGTCGCGGTCGCTGCCGTTGACCCTGTGGCTGGAAAAGGAGCGAAGGATTGACTCCCGACAAAAAACACTGCGCCCAGCACGGCCATACCGGTCATCATACCGAGCGTGTTCCGAACCAATTGGCTCATACGACCTCCTTATTGATGAAGAATGGGACTTGCCGAGTCTCGCCGGACAATCCCTAGCGAGGACAGTACCAACCGGCAATGAGAGATCGATTAGGAGGGTATTAGAAGTCGTTAAGAGGATGGGGGAGCCAACGGCAGCAGGACGGTAAAGGTCGAACCTTTGTTCGGCTCACTCTCCACTTCGATGCGGCCATGGTGAGAGTCCGCAATCCACGCGCAGATCGCGAGGCCCAGTCCCGTGCCTTTCTTCGTGTGGGTCCTCGCGTCGTCGGTTCGAAAGAACCGATCGAAGATGCGTTCTTGGTCGTCGCGCGAAATGCCGATGCCCTGATCCGCGATGATGAATTTGGCCTGATTGCCTTGCGTGATCAGGGAAATGTCCACCGTTCCGCCGTGACGTGAATATTTGACGGCGTTGTCGACGAGATTCAAAAACAGCTCACGCAAGCGCAATTCGTCGCCCAACACCAGCGCTGGCATGACAAGTCCCAACACGACTTGGACGTTCTGTTCCTGGCCGAGGAGCGACGCCTGCCGGTGGATGTCCTCAAGCAGTAACTCAAGTTTCACCGGCAGACGCTCTGTCTTGACCTCGCCCATGTCCGCGCGGGACAAAAAGAGCAATTCGTCGACGATGCGGGTCATGCGGTCGATCTCCTCCAGGTTACTCTCCAGAACCACCGTGTAATCCCCCGCTTCGCGTGGGCGCCGCAACGCCAGCTCGGTCTCACCCTTCATGACGGTCAGCGGTGTGCGCAACTCGTGTGACGCGTCGCTGCTGAACTGACGAATCTGCCGGAATGATGTTTCGAGCCTGGCGATCATGTTGTTGAACGTGCCGGCGAGTCGTCCGATTTCATCGGCTGAGGCTGGCACGTTCAGGCGTTGCGTGAGATCTCCTGCCGCGATCCGCTGGGCGGCAAGCGTGATGGCATCGACGGGGCGGAGCGCGCGACCGGCGAGAAACCAGCCTCCAGCCAGCGACACCGCGAGCGCGATCGGCATGGTCACCAGGAGCACCAGCAGAAGTCGATTCAGGGTCTGGTCGACCGACTCCATCGATGTGCCGACCTGGACGATGTAGAGCAGGTTGCCGCGGTAAATGATCGGGACTGAGATCAGCCGAAGCGGAGGTTCCTTGGGATACTTGGCCGATTCAAAAATCGTCTGTCCGCTGAACGCCACCTCTAGGGCACGGCGGCTGAGCGGCAATTCGTGCTGTTTGACGTTGGGGGACCGGATGGTAATGGTTCCCGACGGGCTGAAGATCTGGAAGAACTTGTCGATGCGCGCCAGTTCAGGGAATTGCGACATGAGTTCTTCCTCGTCGATCAACGGGAGGAATCCGCGTTCTTCGAGCGAACGCACGGCGGCGGCGGCGGTTTCTTCGAGGGATTGATCGAGCGAGTCTCGGAGGCTTCGAGCCGTCACAAAGTACAGGACGGTCGAGAAGGCCACCAGAATGAGGGCAAGGGCGCTGCCGTACCAGAGACTCAGTCGGAGGCGCAGCGGCATCAGTCGTATCCTGTGCAGGTCATCGCCTAGTCGGCCTTCAGCATGTACCCACTGCCACGGATGGTATGGATCAGCTTCTTGGTGCGCCCGCGGTCGACCTTGTTGCGGAGGTAGTTGACGTAGACGTCGATGACGTTCGTGAAGGTGTCAAAATCCTGATTCCACACATGCTCGGAGATCATCGGCCGGGTAAGGACGCGTCCCGTATGGCGCATGAGATATTCCAGCAGCGCGTACTCCTTCAAGGTCAACTCAATGCGCTGTCCCCCACGCGTCACCTCGCGCGTCGCCGGATTCAGCACGAGGTCGTCGATCTGTAAGATGCCGGGGCTATCGGTGGCTCCGCGGCGCAGCAGCGCCCGCACGCGGGCCAAGAGCTCATCGATGGCAAACGGCTTGGTGAGATAGTCATCGGCACCGGCGTCCAGACCTTTGACGCGCTGATCGACCTGGGATTGCGCAGTCAAGATGAGGATCGGCGTCTGGATGCGTTCGCGGCGAATGCCTTTGACGATCTCGAGCCCCGACAGCGACGGAAGCATGAGATCCACAATGATGGAATCATAGTTGGTCGTCAGCGCCATCTCCAGCCCCTTGGCCCCGTCTTCGCACAGGTCGACCGCGTAACTTTCCTCTTCAAGCGCGCGCTTGATGAAGCAGCCGACTTTGGTTTCATCTTCGATGACGAGGATACGCATGACGGCCAATAAAGGATCCTGGATTATAGCAAACCTGCTGCCGGCCATTTCCAGTGGACGAACGGAACGGCCGGGCCCGGGGGCGATCGGGAGGATATCTGGAGCGTCCACCCGCAATAGAAAATGGGCACGCCGGGTCGACCGACATCTCCGCTTGGAGAAGTGGGGTCCGACATGATAATCTCCCAGGGATCCGTGCATCGATACCGAATCAGAGTCTATCACCTCTCATGGCGACTCCTGAATTTTTGAATCCGACCGATACGTTTGTGCAGCGTCATCTTGGACCGACCGATGCTGACGTCAGGGAGATGCTCGCGCTGCTCGGCCTGAAGTCGTTGCAGGCGCTGACCGATGCGACAGTGCCTCGCGACATCCAACTCGGCCGACCATTGGATCTCCCGCTGCAGCGCGGCGAACAGGCGGTGCTTCGGGAACTGCGCGAGGTTGCCTCGGACAATCGGATCTACCGCTCTTACCTCGGAATGGGCTATTGCGACTGCATGACGCCCGGCGTCATTCAACGGAACATCCTCGAAAACCCTGGGTGGTACACCCAATATACCCCTTACCAGGCCGAGATCGCGCAAGGACGGCTGGAGGCCTTGGTTAATTTCCAGACCATGGTCGCCGACCTGACGGGACTGCCGCTTGCCAATGCCTCGCTGCTCGACGAAGCCACCGCCGCAGCCGAGGCCATGGCCATGTGCCTTGCCATCTCACGCGGAGCCGGCCATGATCGCAAAGAGTTTTTTGTCTCGCAGGACTGTCATCCTCAGACCATCGCCGTCCTACAGACCAGGGCGGAGCCGCTGGACATCACGCTGCATGTCGGAAATACGCGATCGATCAACTTTGACAATCCCCGACTCAGCGGGCTCCTGCTGCAATATCCAACCACCGACGGCTATGTGGGCGACTATCAGGCTCTGGTCGAACAGGCACACAAAGCCGGGATGCTGGTCGTTGTGGCGACGGATCTGCTGGCGCTGACCCTTCTGCGGCCGCCCGGAGAGTTCGGCGCAGACATTGCCGTCGGCTCCAGCCAGCGATTCGGCGTGCCCATGGGTTTCGGCGGCCCGCATGCCGCCTTTCTCTCGGCGAAAGAAGAGTATAAACGCCAAATGCCTGGGCGCATCGTCGGAGTGTCAAAAGATCGAAGCGGACAGATTGCCTATCGGTTGTCGTTGCAGACGCGGGAACAGCACATCAGACGTGAAAAGGCGACGAGCAACATCTGCACCGCTCAAGTGCTCCTCGCGATCATCGCGGGGATGTACGCCGTTTATCACGGGCCTGAGGGTTTGCGGCGGATCGCTGAACGTGTTCACGGCCTTGCGGTGCTGCTGACCAAAGGTCTGCGGCAATTGGGCTTCGACATCGGCAGCCAGGAATTTTTCGATACCATCCGGGTGCGAGTGACCCAGACGCAATGCGAACAAATCCTCGTGCGGGCGGATGAGCAGGGCTTGAATCTTCGACGGTATGACGACGATTCGCTGGGCATCTCGCTGGATGAAACGACCGAACCGGAGGACGTGCAGCGACTGATGGAAGTCTTCGTCGGGCACTCCCGGCTACCCTTCACCATGCAGGAGTTGGCGCTGACCGTCGATACGGCGTTTCCGGTGAACCTCGCGCGAACGAGCCCTTACCTCACGCACGAGGTGTTCAACCGCTACCATGCCGAACATGAAATCCTCAGGTATCTACATCGGCTTCAAGCGCGCGATCTCTCGCTGACCCACTCCATGATTCCCCTCGGGTCCTGCACGATGAAGCTCAATGCGACCGCGGAAATGTTACCGGTGACCTGGCCTGAGTTTGCCCGCCTGCACCCGTTCGCCCCTGCTGAGCAGAGCAAGGGATATCAAGAGCTGTTTCGCCAGCTCGAAACATGGTTGGCCGAGATCACGGGCTTTTCCGCCGTGTCGCTGCAGCCCAACGCGGGATCGCAAGGCGAGTACGCCGGCTTAATGGTCATCAGGGCGTACCACCGGAGCCAGGGCGAGTTTCACCGAGATGTGTGCCTCATTCCCGTTTCGGCTCATGGGACCAACCCCGCCAGCGCGGCAATGGTCGGCATGACCGTTGTACCAGTGGCTTGCGACAAGCAGGGGAACGTGGATTTGCCGGATCTAGAAGCCAAGGCCGCCGAGCATCGGATTCGGTTAGCCGCACTCATGTTGACCTATCCATCCACACACGGCGTGTTTGAAGCCGACGTCAAACGCATGTGCCAGATCGTTCACACTCATGGCGGACAGGTGTATATGGACGGGGCCAACATGAATGCACAGGTCGGTCTGTGTCGTCCCGGCGAAATCGGCGCGGACGTCTGTCATCTCAATCTGCACAAGACCTTTTGCATTCCGCATGGGGGCGGTGGTCCTGGTATGGGACCGATCGCCGTCGCCCGTCACCTGGCTTCCTTTCTCCCTGGTCATCCTGTCGCCGGGATCGGCGGGACGGAATCCATCGGTCCGGTTTCGGCAGCGCCATTTGGAAGCCCGAGCATCCTAACGATTCCGTGGGTGTATATTGCGCTCATGGGGCGCGACGGCCTCGTCAAGGCGACGCAGGTTGCGATCTTGAATGCCAATTACATGGCGAAACGGTTGGAGAAACACTATCCGATTCTTTACACGGGGAAAGCAGGATACGTGGCGCACGAATTCATCCTCGATCTGCGTCAGTTCAAGGAGACGGCAGGGGTGGAGGCGATGGATGTTGCTAAGCGCCTGATGGACTACGGCTTCCATGCGCCCACGGTGTCGTTCCCGGTGCCCGGCACGTTGATGATCGAGCCGACAGAGAGCGAATCGAAGGCGGAGTTGGACCGGTTTTGCAACGCCATGATCCTTATCCGTGCGGAAATCCAGGAGATCATCGACGGACGTCAGCCCCGCGGCAACAATGTGCTGAAGAACGCTCCCCATACGGCCCAGATGGTTGCCGCTTCCGAATGGGATCGTCCATACAGCCGGGAACAGGCCGTTTATCCTGCGCCGTGGGTCAAGGAACACAAGTTCTGGCCTCATGTCGCCCGGATCGACGAAGCGTATGGAGATCGCAATCTGATCTGCACCTGCCCTCCCGTGGAACACTACTCGACCTAGCCCGTCATCTTGCGGCGCCTCGTTTCCAGCGGTAGAGTACGAATCACGCCATGGAGTTGCATGCATGCAGGTGATCGATCGCCGAGGATTTCTCGTCCGCTCCGGCCTCGCATTAAGCGCCACGCTCCTGTCATCTGAGAGCTTCCCCTCGAGAATCTCTGCCTTCGAGCCGGCACATCCTCCTGACTGGAAGGCGGTGCGCGATCAATTTTCCCTCTCACGCGATCTGATCCACCTCGCAGGATTTTTCCTCGCCTCCCACCCGACGCCGGTACGTGAGGCCATCGAACGACACCGAGCCGGATTGGACGCCGATCCAATCGGCTATTGGTTCGCACATGAAAAAACACAGGAGGCGGCGGTCCTCAAAGCCGCGGCTGGTTATCTCGGCGTGGGTGCGACCGAGATCGCCTTGACCGACAGCACCACGATGGGTTTGGGTTTGCTTTATGGAGGGCTGGCGCTGAAGGCAGATCAGGAAATTTTGACGACGACCCACGATCACTATTCGACGGAAACCTCGCTGCGGCTGCGGGCCGAGCGGTCGGGCGCCACGGTGCGGCGTATCCCTCTATATGAGGATTTACGCAGAGTCACCCACGAGAGTCTGGTGGAAACGCTCGTCAAGGCGGTGGGACCTCGGACGAGGATCGTGGCGGTCACCTGGGTGCATTCCAGTACGGGGCTGAAGCTTCCCATTGCCGAAATGGCTCGGGCCATCCAGAGACTCAATGCGTTGAGAGCCGATGAAGACCGGGTCATCTTGTGCGTCGATGGAGTTCACGCCCTAGGGGTGGAGGATTTCCGTTTGAGCGAGGTGGGCTGCGATTTTCTGATCGCCGGGACGCACAAATGGATGTTCGGTCCGAGGGGAACGGGGTTGGTATGGGGACATCCTCGAGCCTGGCCGCTCGCCCAGGCCATCATTCCGACGTTTGATACCGATGCCTACGACATGTGGATGAGGGTCATCCCACCGCGGCCGCTCCCTCCTGCCGTCTCCATGACTCCGGGCGGATTCCATTCCTTTGAACACCGGTGGGCGCTTGATCAAGCCTTCCACTTTCACCAGGCCTTGGGGAAATCCCGCGTGACAAGACGTATCCAGGATTTGAACGATCAGCTCAAACAAGGACTGGCGGCCATGCGGCGGATTACGCTCCATACCCCCTTGTCTCACGATCTGTCAGCCGGCATCGTGTGTTTTGAGGTCGCGGGAATGTCACCGGACCAAGTCGTTGCCGAGTTGCGTCGCAAAGGCATCGTGGCCAGCGTGACGCCATATGCCACGCAATACGCCCGAATGGCGCCGGGCCTCCTGAACTCAGAAGCCGAGATCGAGACCCTGCTGAAAGAGATCCGCACCCTGGCAGGTTGAGCACTCATAAGCCATTGACTCTCAAGGTGTCGTCTCGGCAGAGCACCCCCTTCTTTCGAGGCATTGTGGGCGAGCCTCATCTTCAGCCATAAGGAGTAGTCATCGTCTTGTCAAGAAAGGCCTGCTCCCATGTCGCAAATCCTCAATATGAGTCAGCACACCACCGACGAGGAACTCCATCGGCTCACCACGATGCTGCTTTTTCACCTCGTCGAGCGCTGTGGAGGACAGGTGCAGTTCAAGCTCGAGGATGCCCAGCGCGTGCGCACAAGTCTCGCCACTAAAATGGTGCAGATGCAGGTCGGCGATGAAGTACGACTCAGGATCATCGACCGTCTGCCGGAACTGCGCTAGTCCTCGCCCAATTTCACTCGTTCATGGACTTCACGGTGACGCTGTGTTGATAGCACGGCCGCGCTTGTCCGTGTCGATGCGTCTGTGAAACAATGCCTCTGGACACGGATTGCGCCTCATGCTGCAGATCGCATCGCATATCACGATTCCTGATACAGAAATCGAAATCCACGCCGTCCGTGCCCAAGGCGCAGGCGGTCAACATGTCAACAAGGTCTCATCGGCCGTTCATCTGCGGTTCGATATCCGCGCCTCATCGCTGCCCATGTCGTATAAGGAAGCGCTGCTTCAGGTACGAGATCACCGGATCTCGGCAGACGGTGTCGTGACGATCAAGGCACAACAGTTCAGGAGCCAGGAGCACAATCGAGAAGATGCCCTCAATCGTTTACGGGAGCTCATTCAACACGCGGCTCTTCCGAGGAAGAAGCGAAAACCGACGAGGCCGACGAAGGGTTCTCAAGACCGACGAATGGACAGGAAGAAAAAAGCAGGACGATTGAAGGCCCTGCGAAGATCAATCGAGTAAGGTATGCATTATTCCACCGAAGCGAGCGATCCCAAAATATTGTATCCGCCATCGACGTAGATCACTTCGCCCGTAATTCCCCGTCCGAGCGGACTAATCAGGAACAGCGCCGTGTCGCCGACCTCGCCCTGCTCCGTCGCCCGGCGGAGCGGGGCAAAATCCTTGTGGTGATCGACCATTTTACTGATGCCCGAGACGCCTCGGGCGGCCAGCGTCTTGATGGGACCCGCCGAAATCGCGTTCACGCGGATGTTCCGAGGCCCGAGATCATGGGCGAGATAGCGAACGGTGGCTTCGAGCGCGGCCTTTGCGACACCCATGACATTGTAGTGGGGCACGACCCGTTCCGCGCCAAGATACGTCAGCGTCACGACGGATCCTCCCTCTGTCATCAGCGGCAGCGCCGCGCGTGTCAGCGCGACGAGCGAATAGGTGCTGACATCGAGGGCGGTGGCGAAGCCTTTGCGTGTCGTGTTGACAAACTGTCCGGTGAGTTCTTCGCGCGGTGCAAAGGCAATGGAATGAATGAGGAAATCGAGCTTACCGGCTTCCTTTCCGACGTGGTTCATCAACGAATCGATCTGGGCATCATCTCCTGCATCGCATGGGAAGGCTTTTGAGCCGGGGAGAGTGGCGACTAATTCTTCGACGTTCTCCTTGAGGCGCTCGTTCTGATAGTTGAAAAAAAGTTGGGCTCCCTGGCCGGCGGCAGATTGAGCGATCGCCCACGCGATACTGTGCTTGTTGGCCACGCCGACGATCAATCCTCTTTTCCCACTCAGTAACATACAGTGCTCCACGGTTGACGAGGAGATACATTCTTCTGTGGCGATCATCCAATGACGAGCGGCATTCTGGCGCGATGAAGATAGCACGATTGGCCAGGCTCTTCCAGGAGAGAGATGGCAGAGTCGAAGAGTTCATGCACGACGATCGTTCCGGCCGGATCGGTGCGTATATTTGCGCAGCATAATAAACGCGCTGAGCATTTGATCGTACGAATAATGTGCATTTCGCCCACTCGGGTTCGGGAGCAAAAACACCGGAGCGCCGGCTAACCGAGCCCTGGTAGTCCCAAGATTGAGCAGCGTTGATGCGCACAGGTCAGGGAACAGCATCCGGTAGATGGTCACTCCCAAGAACGCGATGGTCCGAGGCTGGTAGCGGCGGATTTTTCGCTCGAGTCCACCGAGTCCTGCCAAATACTCTCCGGGACTCAATTCACCGATGCCGACACTGCTTCGTCCGATGAGATTGGTCAGCCCAAGCCGCCACTCAGGGAGTCGCCAATCCTCCCTATAGGTGAGCGGCTCATCGATCAGGCCGGAATCGAAGAGGAGCTTCCAAAAGCGGTTCGAGGCCCCCGCAAAATGGTGTCCCACGGTCGCCGATCGGATCCCTGGGTTGATGCCCACAAACAGGATTCGCGCTCTTGGTCGAAGGTGGTCGAGCAGTTTCCCTGCTTGAGCCCGTGATGTCGTCATCCCGTCACACTGGTTCGACTATGAGGCAGTTTAGCCGAGTCCGACTATTCTGCCACAGTATGACCGGTTGATTGGTGAGCCTGGCCGTTGACTTATATAGGGCTAACAGCTTGATTTCTATAGAAGCCATCGTCGTAAGCCGTTAGGCACTAAGCTTGCTCAAACCACGGGGAGTGTCCATTGAGGGGCACACCATACAAACCAGGGGAGGTAAGAATTATGAAGCGCATGTTGTTGGCCATTATGGCAGTTGCGGTGGCGATTTCCTTCAGCGCTCCTTCGTTTGCCGGTGAGGAGAAGAAGGACAAGAAGGATGAGAAGAAGGGCGGCCACGTCCTCGTGTACGGTGACGAGAAGAAGGACAAGAAGGACGAGAAGAAGGGTGGCCACATGGACACCTTCGGGGACGAAAAGAAGAAGGACGAGAAGAAGGGCGGGATGGGCGGTAAGTAATCCCCTTTTGGCGAGGCTAGCTGGCTTAAGGAGCCTTCCGCCCAAAGCGGATGGCTCCTTAAGTGCTCAGCTCACCTATCATCCCTACCAGCCTCAATCCCACGATTGTTTTCGCGTCCCGGATCGTTCCCGCTTTAATCATCTTGATTGCCTCCTCGAGCGAAATTTCCAGAACTTCGAGAACTTCGTCGCGATCCAACTGCTGCCGTCCGGCCGTCATGCCGGTCGCCTTGTAAATATGGATGACCTCGTCCGTAAAGCCTGGGGCGGTCAGAATGCTTGTTAGCAGTTCGAGTCGCCCGGCGACGTAGCCGATTTCCTCTTCCAGTTCCCGCGCTGCGCAGTGCATCGGATCTTCACCTGGGTGTAGTTTTCCCGCGGGGATCTCATAAATGAACCCCCCAGCCGCATGGCGAAACTGCTTGATCAACACGACCGTCCCGTTGTCCTTGAGTGGGACCACAGCGGCCGCACCCGGATGACGAACGATCTCCAGATCGACCGTGAACCCATTTGGCAGTGTGACGGTATCGATGTTGAGCGTGAGGACTTTTCCGGTAAAGACGTGTTTGCTCTTACTCATGTGTATTGGGGCTCACGGCCGGCCGATTCGTGTATCTGCTCAGCTTCAATGAAGCGCCGTCCTCGCCTTTCGGTAAAACGGCGGTTTGACGGTGACAGCTGGGAGGATTTTCCCGCGAATGTCGACTGAGCACGCGGTATCGGGTTTGGCGAATGTCGTCGGAACGTATCCCAATCCGATTCCCTTCTGAAGCAGAGGCGAAAGATTCCCACTGGTGACTTCTCCAATAGGTTGGGACGATGTAGGATCAAGAATGCGGAAGCCATGACGAGGCACCGATTTCTGCAACAGCTCGAATGCCACTAAACGACGAGATGGGCCCTGTTGCGTTTGCCGTTGCAGCGGCGCACGCCCCAGAAAGTCTCCTTTCTCGAAGTTTACCGTCCACGCGGCTCCAGCCTCAATCGGGGTCGTCTCTTCGCTGATGTCGTTCCCGTACAACAAATACGCCATTTCCAGACGTAGGAGATCCCGGGCGCCGAGCCCCGCTGGTTTGAGGCCCTTTCGGGCTCCCGCCTGCAACAAGCATTTCCAGATATCTACTGCTTGGCCGGCCGGCACATTCAGTTCGTAACCCAGCTCACCGCAGTAACCCGTTCTGGCCACAAAGCAGCTCATGCCGGCGACTTGGATGTCGCGGCAGTGATGCATTTTCAGTTCGGCGATCTCTTCGGCACCGGCGGCGACGAGGATGTCGCGTGACGCCGGGCCTTGGATCGCGATCTGGGCGAGCGCGGCGGTACGGTCTTCGATATGGCACCGGTCGTCCGACGTTCGATGCTCCAACAGCCAGGTCAGGATCTTCTCGCGGTTGGATGCGTTGACGCATAGCAAATACTCGGTGTCCCCAGTGCGGTAAACGAAGATATCGTCCTTGATGCCGCCGTTCTCGTTACACACCATCGAGTAATGCGCCTGCCCAATCGTCAGGGTCGAAACGTTGTTCGTGGTCATCCGCTGAAGAAAGACCAGACTTCTTTCGCCAGAGACGGTAATGCGCCCCATATGGCTGACATCGAAGAGTCCGGCGGCGGACCGAACAGCTTGGTACTCGTCGATCACGCTCGCATACTGTATGGGCATCTCCCATCCAGCGAAATCGACGAGCTTCGCTCCATTCACACGATGCTGTTCGATCAGCGGAGTGTGTTTCATGACGTAGAAACAGTGGAGGGGTCAGACGCCGAGGAGTTCCACTTCAAAAATGAGAGTGGCATTCGGTGGAATCACGCCGCCGGCGCCGCGGGCTCCATATCCGAGATTGGACGGGATGATCAGTTTACGCTTGCCTCCGACCTTCATGCCTTTCACGCCTTCATCCCATCCCTTGATGACCCGCCCCGCGCCAAGCGGAAACGAAAATGGCTGACCCCGATCAACGGAGCTATCGAACTTCTTCCCGTTTTCCAACCATCCGGTGTAATGCACCGAGACAGTCTGGCCGGCCTGAGCGGTCGCACCGGTGCCAACCTTGAGATCAATGTACTGTAACCCAGACGACGTCGTGACCTCTTCGCCCTCAGGTCCTGCGTGTTCAGATGACATGAGTACTCCTTGTCCGCTTGGTCGTGGGGCTTAACCCTCATCCGGCCGTGAGAACAGGGCGACGCTTGCCGTATAGCCGTGAAGAAAGTTCTTCCCGCCTACCGGGCCGATCTCCCCCTGTGCAAAGAATCCCGCGACCGGAATCGGTCCGATGCGTTCCTGCACAACCCTGCTGTCGTGATGGGTTTCCCCGAAAAGGCCTTCGCCGCGCCCGCAGCAACTGAACAGCAGCGCGCCTAACGGCGGATGTCGGTGCTTTGAGCGATCAGCGGCGAGAAGCACGTGAAGGTCGTCGCTCGCGGATTTGGCGTCGCGAAGCTGAAACTGAACGGTTTGGCCCTCTTGTACGAGATCCCCGATGGCGATGGCTCCGGCCTGTTGATCTGCTCCCACAAGGTTACGCACCAAGAAATCGCCGCGCTCAAAGCGGCTGCGATGCTCATCGATGGCGATGCCGATGTGCAATGCACGATGAGCATCCCGCCGACGGGTGCCTTCCAGCGATTCGAAGACTTCCTGGAGACGACTCAGCGCAGGTTTGCCACCAAGCTCGAACACCATGTTCTGTTCTGCCCGGGTGACCACATACCGCTCTCCAATCGGACAACAACCCTGCGAGATCACGGTCCTGATGGCGATAGGTCCCGAGAGTTGCACACCGACCACTCCTCCGTCGAACACCTCGCCATTCTTCAGGAGCCGATTGTCTCCCGGGCCACGACCACCACCTGCCAATCCTCCGACTGCTTGCGCGTTCGGATAGCGTTCGGCCATGACGGAGAGGACATCATGAATGGGCGTTGTAAATGGGTCGGCCAGAAGGACGATGGTACTGACTTCTGCGGTCGGCTCCGGCCATCCTGGCATCTGGATTTGATCGTGCACCTCCGAAAAGGCCAACCGCAGCGGCGCCAGGCGGACATGCGGGAGGCAGCCGACCCAAAGCGTCAATGCCGGAGCCGTTTCCAGTTCCTCCGCATCGGCGATCACCCCTTCCCCCGAACAGCCGAGGCAGACGTCAATGGACAATTCTTCGCGGATCATCTGCGCGATGAGATCGGCTTTCTGGGCATGATGAGGGGAGAAAAACACAAAGGCCAGGTGAATCGCGGCCTGACCGAGTTGCATCCGGACCGCATCGGCGAGATCGCGAACGGCTGCCTCTGTATCGGTCTTTCTGGACAGGGCAGACGCGAACCGGAGGCCGGTCGTGGTTTGGCTTTGAGTTTCTTGCGTCACCATGGATCTGAGACCTATACGCCGGGATTCATCCGTTCGGCCCGATCTTTCGCGAGCTTCTTGTAGTAGCGCCACATGTAAGAGTGATAGTCATCTAACTGGGCGAGCAAGTAATGCAGCTCCGTGGGATCTTCCGTCTCGAGCGCTCGCACCATCCTGGTCTTTAGAAACTCGCCAAAGGCATCGGTTTTTTCAACGGCCGTCAACAACCGAAGGCCGCCACCGATTTGATATTCGTTCATTCCATCCTCCCCATCGAGACGCGGCGTGAGAATAGCGAGCGGACCGATGAAAATGCAAGCGCTCCACGTCGACCTCTCAGGGTGTGCGCGACGCGAACAGGTCGCGGAGCCGTGTGAGCGAAATGGCCTCAACCTTGTGGCCATCGCGTCCCACGGTCGTTGTGGCCATGGTCAACGCATTCACGATGGCTTCCTCTGTGGCTTCCACCGTCGCGGCGATGAGAGGATTCATGTGTGTATCCGCGAGGTGGGTCAGAGGATAGGTCGGTTGTTCGGGGTAGTGTGGAATGATGTTTGCCGTGGAGAAGGCGAGAATGAAGTCGCCGCTCCCGTGACGAGCCGTTGATCCGGTCCGGGCCAGTCCTAACGCGGCTCGCTTGGCGAGCCGGTTGAGCTGCCTCGCATCGAGCGGCGCATCAGTGGCCACGATGATAATAATGGAGCCTTCGCTCTGGCCTGGCTCGACCGTTGTCCTTGCGGCAGGGGAGGTGTCGTATAACCGGCCGACCGGTACGCCTGCGACGATCAACTCCGGCTTCCGCCCATGATTGGCGTTGACAAGTACCCCGACCGTATAGCCGCCCTCCCGATCGGGAAGCTTTCGCGAAGCGCTCCCGATCCCTCCCTTGAATCCAAACGACACCATGCCCGTACCTGCTCCAACCGTCCCTTCTTTCACCGGACCGCTTATCGCGCCGTTGAGTGCCTCGACGACGTGGGTTTCCGAAACGTGCCGTCCCTGAATATCGTTGAGGCGGCCGTCGTCGCATTCGGCGACAACCGGCGTTAAAGTGTCGTCAGTGATCCCAATCCCCGGATATTGCCCGATCATCCAGGTCATCACACCATTGGCGACGCGTGGCACGTTCAACGTGTTGGTGAGCGCGATCGGATATTCCAAAAATCCCGCTTCGCTCACCCAAGCGAGTCCGGTCATCTCGCCCGTGCCATTCAGGACGAACGAGCCCGCCGGAACCTTCTTGCGCCAGACGTCATCCCGAGGAATGACGACGGTGACGCCTGTTCGAACCGGGCCTACACCTGGCGTCAACGGCCCATCGCCGGAGATCAGGGTCGTGTGCCCGACTTTGACCCCGGCGACGTCTGTGATCGCGTTGAGAGGACCCGTGGCGTAGGTGCCGATGACAATGCCGAGATCGCGCGCCCGCATGCGGGTGTCTTGAAGGTCGCTCGCATGGGCCTTGACACTGCAGGACGCCAGCAGACAGCACAGGGCCAGCATCAAAGCCTGTCGGTACACTGGTCGAAATGAGATCATATGTCGATGCCGGGCTAGAGAGGGATTATAGCGGGACAATCCGGAGGCGGCAATTCCAGGCCATGCAAGTGCCGCTTCTGAGCGGCGGATCTTATCCTAGCTCCTCCTAGTCCCAGGGCCAGAAGTTAAAACGTGAGGAGCTTTTGTGAAAAGCAAACGATGTCTCTTGAACGACAAGGTGAGAATCGCAGGCGACATCAAATACGTCAGTCCCAGACCCTCCTCCACTGAGAACCAAGTCTGGAGTGTAGTATGGGATAAAAAATCGAAGACCCCAGCCAAAATTAATACGAAAATATCTGGTGTCGCTGAAGTGATACCTGGCCACCAGACGATTCTTTAGGTTGAGAATCTCATCTGGCGCACCGAGCTCTTGTGCGACTTCAGACAGGTAGGTTTGTCCCTCATGAATAAATGCGACTTCGTCCTTCGTAATGGGTTGATTGAGAGTCAAGCGCTGCCATATGACCGGCCCACAGCTTGTGAGGCTTGCAATAAGAAGGCAGAGTGCGAAAGGACGGACCAGAAACCGCATTGGGGCGTTATCCTTTTGACAAGGCATTACTCACCGAACGGCCAAAATTGCATTTCAGGAACCGGTTTCTTCTTTCCTACGACAATGTCCTCTACAATTCCGTTTTTATCGAAAAACACAAACACGTCCTCGCTGATGACATTCGTTCGCGAAAAAAAGAGAAGGAGACCTGATTTCATATCGAAATGATAGTATTGAAAAATCTCGTGGTCATTCACCTCCACGATTCTTTCCGGCGCTCCCAGGAATGTCGCAACCTCTGCTCGTGTCGTCGTTCCCTTTTTAATGGAGGAGAGATCCAGAGGCTTCACCTCCTCTCCATAGGTGCCTCGCACGAAGGCACAACCACCGGTAAGGATGACGACTGCCACCAGAAGCAGCAGCGGTCGAACACACGTCATGGAACCTCCTTTTCGTGCGCCTGCGATGGGCGCTCTTTAGAAAGGACGAAATCATCCTCGTATACCCTGTACGCTGATCGGGCCAAGCCCACACGCTGGTAAACGGTTTCAGCAGAATGATTGTCTTCCTCCACGTAAAGCCGAATTCCGCACACCTTAGGGTCGGCTTTTGCTTGTGAGGCAACTGCGTCGTGCATGCGTCGAAAAACGCCTCGCCGGCGCCAGTGAGGGTCGACATAGACGCTTTGAATCCACCAAAAGACGCCGTTTCGCCAGTCGCTCCATTCGTACGTAATCATCAATTGTCCGACAAGTACAGGCCGCTGGGCGATCTGCACCTCCGCCACCATGAAAAAGCCGAGCGAGGGCGTGCTCAGTAACGACTGCGTGCCTTCCCGAAGCCTCGCCTGATCGAGCCTCCGCTGTTCTGTTTCCATGGCCATGGCGGCACTGAACGCCACGATGAAATCCACATCATCCCTGCCCGCTGGTCGGATGGTCAGCTGGAGCGGTAAATCCATTATGCTACGCCGTAGCTTTTGGAGCTGCGAGCCAACCCTCTGCTGGCTTGTAGAATCCGGCAGAGAACTCCATTTTCATGGCATCTTCAGGGAGCAGATTGAGGGGGCGGACCTGCGGTTGCGGAACGAAGGCCAGATATCCGGTGAACGGATGAATCGCGGTCGGAACGAAGATCATCAATAGTGTTGTGGCAGGATCGATCTGCACCGCCTGCGGCGCGGTCCCCATGACGAACCCCAAGGCCCAAACTCCGTCGCGGGGAAAGGGGAAGGCGATGACCGTGCTCCGGCCGAACCGCGATCGAAACTGAAACAGGTCGGTCATGCCCTTGATGGTGAGATAGATGCTGCGAACGAGTGGTATCTGGGCGATCCATTGTTCAATTGAAGCAATAATGCGACTCCCCAGCAGGTGCGTACCGAACGCGCCGGCTGCAAGGACAAGAAGGACAAAGAGCAGGACCCCGATGAACGGCGGGGCGATGACGCCGAGCTGACCAAGCATGTCGGCAATGGCACGATTGACTGCCGATAGGAGCGCCGACAGGATGAGAAACGTCGCCCATGTGGGCAAGAGCACCAACAAACCGGTCAAAAAATAGCGTGAAAGTGTCCTCATGGTCTTCGGCGGTGAACTCGCTTGGCTTAGCCGTAGTCTAACAGAAATCCTCGTCGAGTGGATGTGCCAACACGGCCTTGATCTCAGAGCAACGGTGTTTTATCCTATCGCCGCCGGTTCCAGGTCATCGATGGGAGGGCGTCATGGCAGAACAGCCGAGCGGAAAACGTCCTGTGCAAGTGGACAAGGACCTACTGGCCATCCTCTGTTGTCCCGACACCAAGCTCGATGTCAGCCTGGCGGATGATGCGCTGATTAGTAAGATGAACGATGCCGTCAGCCGCGGTGTGTTGAAGAATAAGGCACAAAAGCCGGTGACCGAGTTGCTGGACGGCGGCTTGATCAGAGCCGACCGAAAAATTCTGTACCCAATCCGTGAAGATATCCCCGTGATGCTGATCGAAGAAGGTATCCCTCTCGACCAGGTCCTCTAGCCCCCGTCCCCAATACCTGGCTCGCAGGACTGTACGGATGCTCTACGGATGCAGCATCCCGCCGCGTTCCTGTTCGGTCTTGGATCCCGTCGAGGTTCCACATTGCTGGCAGAGGTACTCGTACAGGTTGCCTGTCGGAAGCACCAGCAGCAACCGTTCTCGCGTGGGCGTCGCCACCCGACAGCGAGGGCAGTAGAGCAGTGAGGCCTGCAATGATCCAAACTGATCTTCTGGTTCCGTGGTACGGGGTGCTGCAGGTTTCCCCGTCAGGCCACGAGGCCATCCTGAACCGCTCGGTTTTCGTGGGCCAAATGGCATATCAATGAATTGTAGGGAAGCGACTTCTCACGGTCAATGCGTGCGCCTACCAGGAGCTGTGGGATGAAGGTTGTTGTTCCTGTGTCTTGGACGATCGGAGGAACCGCCAGAGACCTCGCCCTCCTTGCACGACGGCATATACGGCCAATCCGCTCAACAGGCCATAAAATCCGGCCGTGCTCCACGGCCACAAGTCGGGAGCGTGCAGCATGACGCCCAGGGCGACATGGCCCCCGACGCCTAAACAGAGAGCAAAAATGATCCATTCGCGTATCACGTGAATAACTCTGCATGCAACCGGACGGGAAGGAAAGAGCGCTGCCGTAAGGAGGGTGAACTAGGCGGCAGAGGTTTTGGCCGATTCGATTTCCGTCGCGGTAATCAGACTGGATAGGTAATCCGCCACAAAATTCAACGCCTCTTCACGACCGTCAGCGCGGCGCCCCTTTTCACGACGTTGCACCGATAATTCGTGATCCAGGTCCGATTTGACCTCTGTGAGGACACGCTGCAGCGATGATGGGGTCAGATTGGTATCCATGTCCTCAAGTTCCTGACAGCGATCCAATACCCAATTGAGGCCCTCGATCCGACCGGCATAGTGCTCCTGTTCGGCTGTATCAATACGTGCCATGGTCGTGGCGAAAGTCTGGGCCTCATAGACCAGATTATAAAAGCTGGTAACGGCGCGCTGAAGAGTCGAATTCATAGAACTCCTTTATATTCAGATCGATAGGCGAGTAGCTAATTATACATGAGAATTGAGATGCGACAAAGGGAAATCTCGGGCCTCATGTAAAAAGTAGGGAGTGAAACTCATTCATAAACCCATAATAGAGCGGGGCAAAGTCCTTCAAGCTGTCCGGGCTGGTCTCCTTCAATCGCTTGAAGAAAAAGACCTGAGTCCGCGGATCGAGCTGCTCGAGCAGGTGGCTGAGTTGGGCCATCGTATAGCTGCCAGAAGGCACGCTGAGAATATAGTGAACAAGGCGCTCGACGAATTGCTGCGCCACATATTCACTCGTCAAATACCCTTCGGGAAGCTTTCCCACGGCCAGGAACTCATCGAATGGTATCGCCTGTGCCGCAAACGGAATCGACTGGTCTTGACCGGAGGTCACGCTGCCCGCACCTCATGGAAGGTCGTGAAACATTGGACAACTCTACTGGACCCCCCCTACCCCGTCAAGCGCGCAGAAGCAGCATAGGCCCTGAGGCAAAAGACCGATGAAAACAGAAGGGGCAGGGTCCCTTCGGGAACCCTGCCCCTCCGTGAAGCGATCCTAGCTGCGTCTTACAGCCAGTTCACGCGTGCGGCCAAACCGAGCTTGCTCGACCCGGAGCGCTTATGGTTCGCGCGACGGGATAAACACCGCCAGTATTGTTGGGAGAGGCCGGAGCCTCTCCCAACTTTTACCTGACGCGATCTTACAGCCAGTTCACCCGTTCTGCGGGTCTGACATAGATCGGCTCTTCGACCTGGATGCGCGCCACTTCCTTGCCCGACTTGTTGAAGCCCAGCACGGTGTCG
>Ga0207691_10000215_pt1 | contig 56066 bp, 53 predicted proteins | sample KBSM13metaG_FD_184327 | JGI IMG/M metagenome (GOLD analysis project Ga0207691, IMG submission 184327) | Miscanthus rhizosphere microbial communities from Kellogg Biological Station, Michigan, USA - KBS M1-3 metaG (SPAdes) (version 2) | ecosystem: Host-associated > Plants > Roots > Rhizosphere >...
GGATCAAGGCTCTCGAGCCCTCGAGGGACGTCGCGGTGCTCGAGCAGGACATCTGCGGCGGGGGCGCGTCGGGGCGCAATGGCGGATTCCTCCTCTCCTGGTGGTCGAAACTCTCCTCGCTCGTCGCCCTCTGCGGCGCCGAAGATGCTCTCCGCGTCGCCCGCGGTTCCGAGGACGCGATCGGCGAGATCCGGGACTTCTGCGCGGCCCACGGCGTGGACGCGCATTTCCGTCAGGCCGGGTGGATCTGGACGGCGACGGCGACCGCGCAGATGGGCTCCTGGGACGGCGTGCTCGCGACCGCCGAGAAGCTCGGCGTCGAGCCGTTTCGGCGCCTGCCTTCGGACGAGGTCGCCCGCCGGACGGGCTCACCCGTGCACCGAGCTGGAGTCTTCGACGCGAGCGCCGCGACGGTCCAGCCCGCGGCGCTTGTACGCGGACTGCGGCGCGTCGCCCTCGAAGCGGGCGTCCGGATCTACGAGCACACGCAGGTGCAATCCTTCTCGCGCGGGCAACCGATTGTTCTTCGCACAAGGCGCGGACAGCTCACCGCCGACAAGCTGGTCATCGCCTCGAACGCCTGGGCGGCCGGGATCCGCGAGCTCGCGCGGGCGATCGTCGCGATCACGAGCGACATGGTGATGACGGCGCCGGCGCCGGGGGCCCTCTCGAAGATCGGTTGGACCGGCGGCGAGTGCATCACCGATTCGCAGATGATGGTCGACTATTACCATGCGACGCGGGAGGGCCGCATCGCGTTCGGGAAGGGCGGGTGGGGCATCGCGTTCGGCGGTCACATCGGAAGCGACTTCGATCGCAATTCCGAGCGTGCGCGTACCGTCGCTGCCGACTTGAGGCGCGCCTATCCGATGCTCGGCGATCTGCCGATCACGCACGACTGGTCCGGGCCGATCGACCGGACGCCTAACAGCCTCCCCGTGATGGGACGGCTCGGCGGCCGGCCGCACATCGTGTATGGCGTCGGCTGGAGCGGCAACGGCGTCGGCCCGAGTGTCGTCGGCGGGAAGGTGCTTGCGAGTCTGGTGCTGGAGCGGGACGACGACTGGAGCCGTCATCCCCTCGTCGGCCGGTCCGCCGGACGCTTCCCGCCCGAGCCGATTCGGTGGATCGGCGCCCACGTCGTGCGCGGAGCGGTGGCGCGCAAGGAGCGCGCGGAGGCCGAGGAGCGAACGCCTTCTAGAATTGACGTCGCGCTTTCGCGCCTCGCGCCCGCCGGACTCGAGGACAAGACCGCCCATGACTGACCCGGCTGCCGCCGCCGAGCTCTCGCGTCTCGCGGGCTCGCCGCCGCGCGGCGGAACGGACGTCCGACTGCTTCGAGACGGAATCGAGGCATTCCCGGCGATGATCGAGGCGATCACCGGCGCGCGAACGACCGTCCGCTTCGAGAACTTCATCTTCGCGGGCGATACGACCGGCCGCAGCTTCGCCGAAGCCCTCGCCGCCGCTGCGAAGCGGGGCGTCGACGTCAAAGTGCTCTACGACCCGATCGGCACGATGATGGTCAAAGGAGGCTCGATCGCGGACGTCCTTCGGCGCGACGGCGTCACGACCCGGCCTTTCCAACCGCTCTCGCCGTTCGCGCCCTGGAGCTGGCTCCGGTTCCGTCATCGAGATCACCGGAAGACGCTCACGATCGACGGACAGACCGCGTTCGTCGGCGGGCTCTGCATCAGCGACAACTGGTCGCCGTCGCAAAAGGGCGGACGCGGGTGGAGGGACACGGCGTTGCGCGTCCGTGGATCGATCGCCCTCGACGTCGAGAGCGCGTTCGATGCGATGTGGGAGTCCTCGACCTCTCCCCCGACCCTGGCCCCCGCGGAATCGGGCGATGGCCAACCGGCCGTCGCGATTCTCGCCGAGGACCTGCCGGGCAAGGGACGCGTCGCCTCGATCTACGAGTGGCTGGCGCGATCGGCGCAGGAGACGCTAGAGATCACCGACGCCTACATGGTCGCGCCGGCGAAGGTGCTCGGCGCCCTCCAGGACGCCGCGCGCCGCGGAGTCTCCGTCCGGATCCTGCTTCCCGGCCGCAACAACCACCCGGTCGCCGGCGCCGCGGCGCGATGGGTCTACGAAGGTCTCCTCGATGCGGGCGTGCGCATCTTCGAGTGGGAAGGCGTCATGATCCACGCCAAAACGGCGGTCGCCGACGGCCGGATCGCCCTCGTCGGCTCGAGCAACCTCGATCCGCTCTCCATGAGCCTCAACTTCGAGCTCAACCTCGCCGTGGTCGACCCCGCGACCGGCGAAGCGATGCACCGGATGTTCGAACGCGACCTCAGCGAAGCGCGCGCCGTCCTCCCCTCGGCCTGGCGCCGCCGCCCCCTGTGGCAGAAAGCCGCCGAGCGCGCGGCAGCGATGGTGGGCGGGAGGCTGTAGCAAGCGCAACGTCGCGCGTCGTCGAACCGTACAATGGAGATGTGATTCCCTCCCTCATCTTGGCGCTATCGCTTCTGACTCCGATCCCCCGCTGGGAGACACACGGGCCTCCGTATCCGATCCTGGATGCCCTTGTGACCGCCCCGACCGGAACGATCTACGCCGCTTCCCGAGGGAGTTTGGACGGATTGAGCGCAGTGTTTCGAAGCGTGGACGGTGACCACGACTGGGAGATGCTCGCTCAGGCGCCGTCGGGCGAGACCATTCGCCAGATTGCGATCGATCCGACCGGCTCCGAACGGATGCTCGCGCTGACGATCTCCGACCTGGACGACGTCCGCGTCTACCGGAGCAACGACGGCGGCGAAACGTGGCGGCTGACCCGAACGCATTTGGCAACGACCGGAACCGAGAGGATCTTCTTCGACCCGACTCAGTCGGACACGGCGTTTTTCGTCTCGTACGGGTTGTTGAGAGCGATCGACGATGGGCCTTGGACCGAGGTGGGTATTGCCATTGGTGCCCGGAGCGCGTGGAGCTCGTCCGATGGAGGCCTGTTCTGGACACGAGAGTTCTGCTACCACATCCCCTGCTATCCCCTGGACGAAAGATTTCGCTCGCTCTTCGTGAGCAACGATGCGGGTCGCACGGTGGTGGATGAGACTTTCGATGCGCCTTGCTTGGCTCTCGAGTCCGTGGCCTACGCCGATGCTCTGACAGCGTACGGAGCCGGTCTGGACTGTCCAGATCTCCTTCGAAGCACCGACGGCGGCCGAACCTGGGAGAGCTGGGATCCTTCTCTAGATCTGCGCTCGCTCCTGCACGACGGCGTCGAGCGACGCATCAAGCAACTCGTCGTCGATCCTCGGCGCCCCGCGACGCTCTACGTGGTCGCCACCCGCGTCGAGGGTCCCGGGGACGGAGAGATCCTCGTCAGCCTCGATGCCGGCGAAAGCTGGGGCGATTTCGATGGGCCGGACGGACTCAGCGTCACCGCGGTCGCTCTCGACGCCTCCGACGAGCTCGTTGTCGGCACGACGAATGGCGTCTTCTCTTTCGTCAACCGCACGCGGCTCCTTCCGCCACGCTAGGGCTTCGGGGCGGGGGGCCAGGTCGGGCTGGCGAGCTCGATCCGCCAGACCGGGCCGTCGGGCGCGAGCGGGCCTTCGGACTTCACGAACGCGGGCGCGTCGCCCTGCATGATCCAGACGTGGGAATCGGGCGGCTGCTTCCCGATCAGGGGCGCGATGACGCCGGCGATTCCGCCGATCTTGATCTTGACGACGTAATGGGTGGCCTTACGCGCGGAGCTGCCGATCGTGAAGGAGTCTTCGCCGACGGGAGAGACGAGCAGCGTGACGACCCGGGGCTTCGGACCGGCGGCGACCATGGGGATCCGGGTCTCCGCCGTCATCGGTGAGATGTTTTTCAGGAGCGTGAAGACGAGGCCGTTGGCGACGCCGGGCGGGAGCTCGAGCTTCTCCTTCACGAGCTTCTCGACCCCCTTCTCATCCTTGTAGCGGACCTGGAGCTCGCCGCTCGATCCGTCCAGTGTCGCGTCGACCGGCGTGGAGAAGGAGGGGCCCCGCTGGATGAGATGGTCGCGCACCAGCCGGAACGTCCGGTCCTGCGTGAACACGGCCGTCTCGTCGTGCACCGACCCGTCGCGGAACCGGAAGATGAGGCGACTCGTGACCTGGCCGGCCTTGCTGGTCTGGATCAAATCGCCGTCCGCGATCGTCTCGCCCGTCAGGGTCCGCAGCGCCAGGAATCCGTGGACGAGACCTTCCTGGTGTTTCACCGCCACCGTGTCGGCCAGGGCGGCGCCGGCAAAGAGCGCGGCTGCGATGAAACTGGAAGCGCTTCGATGTCTCATCCGGCTCGGCCCGTGCAAGAACCGGTCCCGCGCACCGGCTCAACGCGCGGCGGCGGCGTCCAGGAAAAAGGCCGCGACGGCGAGGTTCTCCTTCCACCCCGTCGCGTCGAAGGAGTTGGCGAGGATCGCCACGGCGAGGTCGCGGTCGGGGTAGTTCACCAGGCAGGCCTGGAACTGCTGCACGGAGCCGCAGTGGTACACGAAGCGCCGGCCGGCGTCATCGCGGCCCACCTGCCAGAGCAGCGCCTGCCTGCCGACCGCGACGCCCGTCGGCTTGCCGTCGCGGAACTCGAGAAGGCCCGTCTGCGGGGCCCACATATCCCTGCGAGTCTCAGGCTTCATCAGCTTGCCCGCGTTCAGCGCCGCGGCGAAGCGCACGAGATCCTCGGCCGTGGACATCATGCCGCCGCTCGCGAACTTGTACGTGAGGTCGCCGTACGGCACGTTCTTCACCGTCCCGTCCTTCGAGTTCGTGACGTAGCTGCGCGCGCGGTGGGGAATGATGCGCTCGGGAATGTCGAACCGTGTCGAGGTCATTCCCGCGGGGCCCCAGACGTTGCGGCGCATGGACTCCTCGAAGGGCAGGCCGCTCGCTTTCTCGACGACGCCCTGGAGGAGATTCACTCCGTACGAGGAGTAGGAAAAGTATTTTCCCGGCTCGAAGATCAGCGGGTCATCCTTGAAGATCGTGATCGCATCCTCGAAAGACGAATACGTCCGCAGGTTTTCGTTGTCGGGCGTTCCGGGGAAATCCGTGTTGCGGTAATGGCGGATGCCCGAGGTGTGGGTCATCAGGTGCCGGATCGTGATCGGCGCGCCCTTCTCCGGAAACGACGGAACGTACTTTTGAATCGGATCCTCGAGCCGGACCTTTCCCTGCTCGACGAGCTGCATCACGGCGACGGCCGTTAGCACCTTGGAGACCGAGCCGATGTCATTGACCGTCGCCGCCGAAGCCGCGACCTGGTTCTCGACGTCCGCGAGCCCTCGGCTTCGAGAGAAGACGATCCGACCTTTGGACGCCACGGCTTCCGTCATCGCGGGCGCGCGGTGGGCGCGGAAGGTCGACTCGAGACGGGCGTCCGCACGGGCTTCGGGAGATCCGGCCGGCTGACCGAGCAGTGCCGCGGCCAGGGACAGGCCGGCCGCAGCGAGGAGAGCGAGGGACGTCCCGGAACGACGAAGCATCGTGCGCTCTATTACGGAATTGAGGGGGCTCACGTTTCCCGGACGTACCATGGGGCCATGAACGCGGTCTGCGAAGGCCTTTCCTCGGCGGCCGCGTCGGGCCTCCTCCGCCGCGACTCCTCGATCCTTCTGGCCGTTTCCGGCGGCGCGGACTCGATGGCCCTGCTCCACGGAGCGGCGGAACTCGCGCCGCAGGCCGGCTGGCGACTCTCGGTGGGCCACGTCCATCATGGGTGGCGCGGGCGCGAGGCGGACCGGGACCTCGCGTACGTCGAGGAGCACGCTCGGAGGCTCGGTCTCCCTTTCGCGGAGCGTCACCGCGATGCGCGCGCAGCCTCGAAGGCGCTCGGCCTCTCTCCCGAAGCCGGCGCCCGCCTGGTGCGCTACGAAGCGCTGCACGAGATCGCGGCCGAGTCCGGCGCGCGGGCGATCGCCACGGCGCACCAGCAGGACGATGTCCTGGAGTCGCATCTGCTCGCCCGTCTCCGGCGCGGCGGCCTCGCGCTTCTGGCCGGCCCGCGCGAGATCCGCGAGGACGGCGTCGTGCGCCCACTCCTCGGCGTCTCTCGAGCCGAGATCCTGGGCTTTCTTTCGGCGCGCGGCATCGCGCACCGCCGCGACGCCTCCAACGGCGACCTGAGGCTCCTGCGAAACCGCGTCCGGCGCGAGCTCGCGGAAATGGGCCCGGAGGACAGAACGAGGCTTTCCAAAGAAGTCGCGAGCATTCAGGCGTTGCGCTCCGCCGTGGAATCCGAGCTGTCCGAGACGATCCTGCCCTTCGTCCGTTCCGTCCAGGGATCCACGCTCGTCGCCGCGGTCCTTCTCGAGGAGGCGGGCGAGGACGTCGCCCGCGCGGCCCTCGAACGCCTCGCCGATCCCTTCGCGAGACCCGGCCGGCCGCCGTTCACAGGACGGGAGCGCGAGGAGATCCTGCGCCGGCTCGCCTCGGGCAAGGACTTCCGCTTCGAGGCCGGGCGCCGGATTCGTTTCGAGCGCCGGGGCCCGACCCTCCGCGTCCGACTGTCCCCGGCGACGAGTGCGGCCGGCGCGGTGTACGATTCGCCCATCGACACCCTGGATTCGGACGCGGGGGCTTCGTGAAGCTGGAGCGGCGCTACGAGGCGCGGCTGATCGCCGAGCGCATCGACGCGGTCGCCGGAGCGATCGACCGCGACGTCCGTGAACGGCCGCTCGTGGTCGTTTCGATCCTCAAGGGCTCCGCGATCTTCATGGCGGATCTCACGCGCCGGCTGCGGGGCGCGCCGTTCGGCTGCGAGTTCCTGCACGTCCGCCGGGCGGGCGGCGCGGGGGACGTGCTGCAGATCGACTTCGTGGCCGGCTTCGACGTGCGGGGGCAGCACGTCCTCCTGCTCAAGGACGTGGTCCACACCGGAGTGATCGAGACCTATCTGATGGACCACCTCCGCGGGGCGGGGGCCGCCACGCTGCGGCTCGCGGCCATCGTGGACAAGCCGCTCGATCGTAAGACCAACGTATCGGTGGACTTCTCGCTTTTCTCCACCGAATCCGACGGACTCTTCGCGGGCTATGGGATGGCCCACGAGGGCCTCCACGCGCACCTGCCGGACATCCACGAAGTCGTGTCCGAGCAATAAAAAACGGCCAGAGTCCGTTATGCTGGACGCCCGGGACACCCTCGCTTCGCCGCCGTGAACACGGTATTCGGTACAAGGTAACCCGGTAAGGAGTCGAACTCTTTGAACGCGACCATCAAAAACCTGCTTCTCTGGATGGTGATCCTGGTCCTCATCATCCTCGCGTGGAACGTCTTCAAGACCGGCGCGACGGCCGTCGAAGAAGTGGCGTTTTCGCAGTTCCTCGATCAGGTGAACCAGGGCCACGTGCAAAAAGTACAAATCCGCGGCGAAGAGATCCGCGGCCAGTACGCCCCATCCGCCGGAAAGCGGGAACCGCTCTTCAAGACCTACGCCGGGAACTACCCCGACATGATCAAGGATCTCCGCGCCAAGAACGTCGAGATCGACATCGCGCCGCAGAAGGATTCCTCTTTCGTCTCGGCGCTCGTGATGTACGGCCCGCTGATTCTGCTGGTGGCGATCTGGTTTGTGATCATGCGGCAGATGCAGGCCGGCGGGAACAAGGCCCTCTCCTTCGGGAAGTCCCGGGCCAAGCTCCTCACCCCGACGCAGAAAAAGGTGACGTTCAAAGACGTCGCGGGGGTGGAGGAAGCCAAGGTCGAGCTCCAGGAGATCATCGAGTTCCTCAAGGATCCCCAGAAGTTCCAGAAGCTCGGCGGCAAGATCCCCAAGGGCGTCCTCCTCATCGGCCCTCCCGGTACGGGCAAGACCCTCCTGGCCCGGGCGGTCGCGGGCGAGGCAAACGTGCCGTTCTTCACGATCTCGGGCTCGGACTTCGTCGAGATGTTCGTGGGCGTGGGCGCCTCCCGCGTCCGCGACCTCTTCGAGCAGGGCAAGAAGAACGCGCCCTGCATCATCTTCATCGACGAGATCGACGCCGTCGGGCGGCACCGGGGCGCAGGCCTCGGCGGCGGCCACGACGAACGCGAGCAGACGCTCAACGCGCTGCTCGTCGAGATGGACGGCTTCGACACCAACGAGGGCGTCATCCTCGTGGCTGCGACCAACCGGCCGGACGTCCTGGACCCCGCGCTCCTCCGTCCCGGCCGCTTCGACCGCCGCGTCGTCGTGGACCGGCCCGACCTGCGCGGCCGCGAGCAGATCCTGAAGGTCCACACCCGCTCGACGCCCCTCGCCGAGAACGTGGACTTGACCATCATCGCGCGCGGCACGCCGGGCTTCTCCGGCGCCGACCTCGCCAATCTCGTCAACGAGGCGGCGCTCAACGCCGCGCGGTTCAACAAGAAGAAAGTCGAGATGATCGACTTCGAGTACGCCAAGGACAAGGTCATGATGGGCCCCGAGCGGAAGTCCATGATCATGACCGAGGACGAGAAGAAGAACACGGCTTACCACGAGGGAGGCCACGCGCTCGTGGCCGCCATGCTCCCCGATGCCGACCCGGTCCACAAGGTCACGATCATCCCGCGCGGACGCGCCCTGGGCGTCACGATGCAGCTGCCCTCCGAGGACAAGTACTCCCACACGAAGGAGTACCTCGACGCCATGATCACCGTGATGATGGGCGGCCGGATCGCCGAAGAGAAATTCCTCGGTCACATGACGACGGGCGCCGGCAACGACATCGAGCGGGCGACCGACATGGCGCGCAAGATGGTGTGCGAGTGGGGCATGAGCGAGTTGGGCCCCCTCACGTTCGGCCGGCCCGAGCAGGAGATTTTCCTCGGCCGCGACTTCGGCCGCACCCAGGACTACTCCCAGGAGACGGCCAACCAGATCGACGCCGAGGTGAAGCGCATCGTGACGTCGGCTTACGACAAGGCGAAGCAGCTCATCGAGGGAAACCAGAAGGCGATGCATCGCATCGCGCGCACGCTCCTCGAGAAGGAAGTCCTCGACGGCGACGAGGTCCTCCAGATCATCGCCGACGAGTCCGGCCTCGACATCGCGAAGCTGCGCAAGTCCGGGCCTCCGAAGCCGCCGATCATGCCGGGGCCGACCCCGGAAGTCGCCGACGGCACGATCGGGCCCCTGGTGCCCGAGCCGGCGTAGAGGCGGCTTGCCTCGGCGCGGTCGGCTCCTCCCCCGATCCGCCGTCGCCACGCGCATCGCGGCGCTCATCGTCGCCGCTTCGGGTCTGTCTTTCGGCGCAGCGGCCACTCCGGACCCGGGCCTTCGCGCCGAAGTCCAGATCAATCTCTGCGATCCGCTCGAACAGATCGTCCACGCCCTCTCGCTGACGGCGGATCCGGCGCGCGCCCTGGAGATCTGGTACTTCGAGAGCCCCGGCCTCGAGCAGTCCGCCCGCGGGGTCGTCTTCCGACTCCGCCTCGGCGCCGCCGAGCGCATCCTGACGTTGAAGGCGCCGGCCACTCCGGACTGCGCGAGACTCGATCCGGCGCTCCTGCCGGCCGGGCAGGGCAAGTGCGAGGCCGACATGCACGGTGAGTCGCTGCGAGACACCGTCTCGCTGGACACGGCTCTGGACGAGAAGACCGTCCGGGAACTTCTGAACGGAGGCGTCGCCCTCGCGTCGGTCCTCTCCCCTGCCCAGACCCGCTACCTGCAGACGATCGCCGGGGCGTGGCCGCTCGCCGCCGACTTGCGCCGCATGGGCCCCGTCCGAGTCGAGACGCTGCTTCCGAAGGGCGGGCTTTTCGTGGTGGAGGCCTGGCGGCTTCCGGGCGGCCAGCGCTTCACCGAAGCGTCTCAGAAGACGGCTCGCGCGGACGCTCCGCGCCTCCGCGCCGAGCTCATCGCAAAGATCGATCGCGCCGGCGTCCACCTGTGTTCCGACCAATCGTCGCAATCGACAGCCAAGCTGCGCATCCTTGCCGCTGGGAGGATCCCATGAGCATCGCCGCCTCGTTCCTGCCCGAGTTCGACGCCGAAATGGCGGCGACACGGAGACTGCTCGAGCGCGTCCCGGCCGAAGAGCTGGATTGGAAGCCGCACCCGAAGTCGCGCAGCCTCGGCGAGCTCGCCACTCACGTGACGGAGCTCCCGCGCTGGGCAATCCGCTTCGAGAAGGAGAGCTTTCAGGTCGGAAGCGAGAAGGCCCCGCCCATGCCGGACGCGGCGGCCTACCTCGCCCGCTTCGACGAAAACGCCTCGGCCGCGCGCGCGGCGATCGCGCGCGCCAGCGACGAATGGATGCAGAAGGACTTCACGGTCTTGAAGGCCGACGGCCAGGTCTTCTTCACGAGCAACCGCCAGTCGCTCATCCGCAGGGTGCTGCTGAACCACCTGATCCACCACCGCGGGCAGCTCACGGTGTACATGCGCGAGCTCGACCGTCCCCTTCCGGCGATCTACGGTCCCACGGCGGACGAAAGCGTCTGATCCCGCCCGGCCGGGCCGGCTCCGCGCGTCGGAACCGCCGGGCAAGCTGGGGCCCGGCCCAAGCAAAACGATCCGTCAGCGCGCGAGACGCCGGAGCTCTTCGGAGGCGGCCCGGCTCGCGACGACCACCGTGCCGTCGCGCAGCCGGATCGCGAGGCGGCGGTCGTCATACGGCTGAAGGTGCTCCACAGCATCGAGGTTGACGATGTGGGAACGGTGCACCTGTCGAAACTTCGCGGAGTCGAGCCGGGCGGCGAGCTCCGAAAGCGTCACGTGCATGAGGTAGATCCCCTCGGACGCGTGGACCTCGGCGTAGTCGCCCTGCGCCTGGATCCGACGGATGCCCTCCACGGGAATGGGAACGATGCGATCGCCGTGGCGGACGAAGAGCCGCGTCAACGGCCCGCTCGAAAACGAGCTGCGCGCGCGCTCCCCCGCCGGCGACGGATCCGGCGACTCTTTCATGCGCGCCTGCAGGCGCAAAAGAGCGGCGCCGAGCCGCTCCTCTCCGAAGGGCTTGACGAGATAGTCGAGGGCACCGATCTCGAAGGCCGCGACGGCGAATGAATCGAAGGCGGTCGTGAAGATGATCTCCGCCGGATGCCGAATCTGGCGCGCGACCTCGAGACCCGAGACCTCCGGCAACCGCACGTCCAGAAAGAGAAGATTCGGCCGGTGCTCTTCGGCGAGCGCGAGGGCCGACCGGCCGTCCACCGCCTCCGCGACCACCTCGATCCAGGGCGTCGCCCCGAGATACGCCCGAAGGCTCTCACGCGCCGGCGCCTCGTCCTCGGCGATCAGGGCGCGGACGCGCACCTTCTCGAGACCGGTCACGCCACCTCCGGCACGCCCTCGCCCTCGAGGGTGTCGGGCAGCTCGAGCCGGACGCGAAAGCCGCCTTCGGCGGGCGATTCGAAGGCGACGCGCGCCCGCCCCGAGTAGAGCGCCGCGAGCCTTTCCTGGAGCAGTCTCAGGCCCATGCGCGGGCTGGCCGCGATGTCCGCTTCCGAGGCGCCGGGCCCGTCGTCGCGCACGGCGAGCCAGAGCCTCCCGTCGGAGCGCCGCGCGGACACCTCGATCCGGCCCCCGGCGGCCCGCGGCGCCACCGCATGGACGATCGCGTTCTCGACCAGAGGCTGCAGGGCGAAGGGCGGAACCGGCACTTCGAGCGCCGAGGCGTCCGCCTCGACGTCGACGTGGAGCCTCGCGCCGAGGCGCATCCGCTCGAGCTCGAGGTAGCTCTGCACGAACGCCCACTCGCGCGACAGAGGCACCCAGTCGCTCCCCGTCTGCTGGACCCACTGACCGAAGCGCAGGAGCTCGCCCAGCCGCTCGACGGCCTTCTCGGCCAAACCGGGGTCGCGGCGCACGAGTCCGAGCAGAGCGTGGAGGACATTGAGGACGAAGTGCGGATGGAGCTGCGAACGGAGAAGCTCGAGCTCGGCGCGGGCGCGCAGGACCTCCGCGCGCGCGACGCGATCGCGCGCCTCGCGGAGGGCCTGTCCCGTGTGCCACGCGTAGCCGATGCCCGTCAGCGCGAGTTGAATCGTGGTGCTGAGGATGAGTTGCCAGACCATGATGGGCACCGGCGGCCAGCGCGGCGCGCCCAGCAGGATCCAGGCGTCGAGGGCGCTGAGGCCGAGACCGCCGGCGGTCGCCGCCGCGGCGAGCCCCAGCACGACGGGCGCGAGCACGGCGAAGAGACGCCACCGCGCGCCCGGCCCTTTCGAACCGGCGCCCTTCGAAGGCGTCCAGGGCCACCAGCGCGCGAGGCGGAGAGAGACCAGCCCGAGCAGGGCGCCCGGCAGCACCATCGCGAGCGCTCCCCGCACGGCCATTCCGAGGGAGGCGCCGCTCGCCGAATAGAGCGCGGCGTACACCGTCGCGAGAGCCGCCCAGCCTCCCGCGTAGACGGCGACCGGCAGGCGCGGCCTGGCCTCGGGCTCGACGCCCCCCGGGGCTTCGTCTCGTCGCGCGGCTGCGCTCATGGGTTCGACCCACGATTGTTGCGGCGCGCGGTCCCGCCCGCAAGGGCCGTCAAGGCGTGGCCGTCGGCGAACACGAAGGCGGCCCGGCCGCGGCGACGCCCGCCGTCGCCGGCAGAGCCTCGATCTGAGGAAGCTGAACGTCCTTGACGTAGTGCCATTCGGGCGCCTTCGTCAGCGCGCCCTCCGCATAGGCCAGGGCCGTGGCGCGGTCCGGCGTCGGCAGGTGCGAGTGCAGGTACGCCAGGTTCATCAGGTTTTCGGCACCGCCCCACCTCGGCGCCCAGGCCGGCGCGGGAACGGTGGCGCTCGCTTCCTTCCAGGCGCCCGCGACACCCCGGCGCAGGGTCGCGGCGGCCTTCGTCCAGTCGCCGCCGCTCGCGGGAGGGACGATCATCTGCATGCCGCCCTTGATCCAGAGGACGCGCGGGTTCTCGCCCTCGTACGCCATGACCCACTTGTAGTACGTCCCGGCTTCCTCCAGCAGCTTCTTGCGCTTCTCGGCATCGCTGCCGGCGAGATAGATCCGGTTTCCCCAGGCTCCGAGCATCGCGCTCTTCACCTCGTCCCAGTCGGGATGGCGGGCCAGCGCCGACTGAAAGCGCTCCAGGGCCTTCACGAGATCGGCATCGAGGTCGGCGGGCGCCGGCTTCTCGTTGAAGCCATTCATGGCCCGCCGCCAGAGGGCGAAGCCGCGCCAGTAGTCCCGATAGTCATTGAGCGAGCCCGCGTCGAGACGGCCGAGCGATTCGTCGAGCGTGGCGAGCTCCGCGCGATCGCCCCGATAGTCCGAGGACAACACCGCGGCGGCGAGCTCGCCGAGCCGGGTCTCCATCGTCTTCGCGGCCGGCCGTGCAACCCTGCCGACAGCGGCGACGGCAGCGACTCCGGCAATGGCGGCTACGGCGGCAAGCCCGTAGAGCGCCGTAATTGCAACCTTCCATGCGATGGACCTCATGGCATGTCCTCCCGGGTGGTTTCTACGCGCCCGGGTTTCGCGCGCCTCCCCCGCATCGACGGGAGAGCAGACGAAACGGTTCGGGAGGCGAAACGGGCGTCGAACGGCGGAGAGTTTCCCTGCTTGTCCCTCGAACGAATCTCCCAATCCAATAGACTCCTCGCGTGATCGCGCCGGCCGATCTCGTGCTTCCGTGTCCCGACCCCGAGGCGCTGCGGGAGATCTGCGGTTGGGACGGATTCCGCCCCGCGACGCTGGCCGCCTCGGAGTTCCCCGTCGACGTCGTGCGGTTCGAAGGCTCCGCCTCGAAGCCCGTCGTCATCTCGCGGAGCAAACGCGCCGAGACGCTCAAGGCCATGCCGGCGAGCCTGCGGTCGCGGGCCGACGAGGCCTTCGCGCGCTCGGCCCGCCGCCCGGCGCGGCTGCGCATGGCTCGCGGCCGGCACCTCGATTTCGAGGCCGGCCCCGTGGTGATGGGGATCCTGAACGTCACGCCCGACTCATTCTCGGACGGCGGACTCCACTTCGAGCGCGGCCGCGCGTCCGCCCGCGCCCTCGAGATGTTCGAGGAGGGCGCGGCGATCGTGGACGTCGGCGGCGAGTCGACGCGCCCGGCCAACTACGGCGAAGCCCGACCGCTGTCTTCGGACGAAGAGATCTCCCGCGTGGTCCCGGTGATCGAGCAGATCCGCGCGAAGACGGATGCGCCGCTCTCGATCGACACGCGCAAGGCCGCCGTGGCGAAGGCCGCCCTCGAAGCCGGGGCGGACGTCGTCAACGACGTCACGGCCGGCCGGTTCGACGCCGGCATCTTCGAAACGATCTCGAGGAGTCGGGCGGGCGCTATCCTGATGCACATGAGGGGCACGGACCCGAGGACGATGCAGGACGATCTGCAATACGGTCATCTGGTCGGCGAGATCGCCTCCTTCCTGGCCGACGCGGCGCGACGGGCCGAGGAGGCGGGCGTGCCGTCCGAGGCGATCGCGGTGGACCCGGGCCTGGGCTTCGGGAAGGCGCCGGAGGACAACCTCGTCCTGCTGCGCCACCTCGCCGCGTTTCGCTCGCTCGGCCTTCCCGTCGCGGCCGGCGCTTCCCGCAAGGGATTCATCCGGCGCTTTTCGGGAGTGCCGGAGAACGCGTCCGCCGACGACCGGCTCCCGGGCTCCCTCGCGGCCATCGGCGCCGCGGCGGCCGGCGGAGCCGTCATCCTCCGGGTCCATGACGTCGCCGATTCGGTTCGCTACCTTCGCATGATGGGCGCGATCGCCCGCACGACCGGATCCGTCGTCACCGCAGGGTCCGCCGCGCGGTGATGGAGGCGCTGACCAGCCGGCTTCCGGCGCTCTCCCACCTCAACTTCACCTGGCGCGACGCCCTCGACATCGCGATCGTCGCGCTCATCACGTACGGGCTCCTCCGGCTGATCCGCGGAACGCGCGCGGTCCAGATGGTGCTCGGGCTCTTCGCGATTTTCGCCGTGTACGCCGTCGCGGCGCTGCTCAAGCTCGCGGCGCTCTCGACCGTTCTCCGCGCCCTCATCTTCTACGTGCCTTTCGCCATCATCGTGCTCTTCTCGCACGAGCTGCGGCGGGCGCTCGCGGCCTTCGGCCGAACGCCCTTCCTCTCGTTGTTCTCGGGCTACCACGCCGAAGAGACCATGTCCGAGATCGTCCTCGCCGTGACCTCGCTCGCCGCCCGGCGGGTCGGAGCGCTGATCGTGCTCGAGCGGCGAGAAGGTCTGAAGACCTTCATCGAGAACGGCTCCCCGATCGACGCGGCGATCTCCTACGAGCTCCTGGTGACGGTCTTCGCCCCGGGCACGCCCCTCCATGACGGCGCCGTGATCATTTCCGGGGACCGCATCGCCGGCGCCGCGAGCTTCCTCCCCCTCTCGCTCAAGGAGGGCCTGCCGAAGCGCTTCGGCACTCGGCACCGGGCCGCGATCGGCGTGACGGAAGAGACCGACGCCCTCGCCATCCTCGTGTCCGAGGAGCGGGGGACGATCTCGATCGCCCGTGACGGCGAGCTTCAGGAAGAGCTCGACGGCAAGTCTCTGCGCGACCTCCTCTTCCGGGAGTTCGCCGGGCACCGATAAAGCGATGAGCGATCAGCGATAACCGATGAATCTCTCCGCCGTGCTCTTCCGCAACCTGGGGACGAAGCTCCTCGCCCTGGCGATCGCCTGCGTCGCCTGGTACCTGTTGACCGGCGAACGCCGGGAGCGCATCTCCGAGCGGAGCTACCGCATTCCGCTCTCGATCGTGAACATTCCGCGCGGCACGCTGATCGTCTCGCCGCTCCCGGACGCCGTGGACGTGCGCGTGCGCGGAGCGTTCACTCCCCTGCGGCAGCTCGAACCCGGCAAGCTCGAGGCGGTGATCGATCTGCTGGACGCCACTCCCGGCGAGAAGCGCTACGTCCTCGACAACGACGACATCAACGTGCCTCGCGACGTCGAGGTCATCGCCATCTCTCCCCCGGAGCTCCGGGTCGTGCTGGACGCGATCGCAGACAAGACTCTGCCGATCGCGGCCGACGTCGTGGGAGCTCCCGCACCGGGCACCCGGGTCGAAGAGGTGACCGTCGAGCCGCGGCAGGCGCGCGTGGTCGGGCCGGCCAAGACCCTGACCCGGATGAACCAGATCCGGACGGAGCCCGTCTCGGTCGAGGGGCGGGACGCTTCGTTCCACGTCTCGGCGACGCTGGCCGCCCAGGCCGCGGGTGTGCGCGTCCGCGAGGCCCAGATCGTCACTGTGCGTGTCCGCATCGAGGCGGCCGCTCCCGAGCTCACACCGACGCCTCGAAGCAGGCGAAAATAGGCGTTTCCATGACATTCTCCGGAACGCGATGAAGCTCTTCGGCACGGACGGACTGCGCGGCCGGGCGGACGAATTTCCCCTGGATACGGCGTCGGTGCGCCTGCTCGGCCGCGAGCTCGGCAGCCGCCTGGACGGAGAGGGCTCCCGGCGAATCGTTCTCGGCGGCGACACGCGCGAGTCGACGCCCCGGATCGTCGCGGATCTCGCCGCCGGGCTGCGGGACGCGGGCTGCGGAGTCGCCTCCGCCGGCGTCATCACGACGCCGGGCGTCGCGGAGCTCGTGCTGGAGATTGGAGCGCGCGCCGGAATCGCGGTCTCGGCCTCGCACAACCCGTACGAGGACAACGGCATCAAGATCTTCGGTGCCGACGGTCGTAAGTGGCCCGACGCCGAAGAGGAGCTGCTCGAGCGAAAAATCCTGGAGGGCAGGGGCTCCGCCCCTTCCGAGGCCACTCCGGCCCCTCCCGATCCGGACCCGGGCCTCATCGCGACCTACGTCTCGCGCCTGGGAGCCGGCGTGCCCAACGATCTCGGAGGTCTTCCGATTCTCGTCGACGCCGGCAACGGCGCCGCGTTCCAGATCGGGCCTCGCGTGCTCCAGCGGGCGGGCGCACATGTCACGGCGATCCACGTTGCCCCCGACGGCCGCAACATCAACGCGGGCTGCGGCGCGCTGCATCCCGGCGGGATGGCCGAGAAGACCCGCGAATCCGGCGCGGCCTTCGGCGTGGCTTTCGACGGCGATGCCGACCGCGCGATCTTCGCCGACGAGAACGGCCGCGTTCTCGATGGCGACGACGTGCTCTTCGTCGTGGCCCGCGACTGGAAGCGGCGCGGAATCCTCCCGGAGGGCGGCGTCGTGGGCACCGTGATGTCCAACTACGGCCTCGAAGCGGCCTTCCGCCGGGAAGCGATCGCATTCGCGCGCTCGGCGGTCGGCGACCGCAACGTCGCGAAGCTCATGGACGAGACGGGGGCCGCCCTGGGGGGCGAGACCTCGGGACACACGCTGTTCGCCCCTCTCTCGCCCGCCGGCGACGGCATCCTGACCGCTCTCGTCCTGGCCTCGATCGTCAAGGACAGCGGCCGCCCGCTCTCCCGGCTCGCGACACTCGAGAAGATGCCCCAGACGCTGCGAAACATCCGCGTCGCCCGCCGCGTGCCGCTCGAACAGTCCGAAGGGATCGCCGGCGCCGTCGCCCGGGCCGAGCAGGCTCTGCGCGCGCGCGGACGGGTCTTTCTCCGGTACTCGGGGACCGAGCCGTTGCTGCGCATCCTCGTCGAAGGCCCCGAAGGCCGCGAGGTCCACGAGATCGCGGACGAGCTCGAGGCGGCGGCGCGCTCCGCCCTCGGGGTGGCTTGAACGGAATCCGCGCGGTCCTCTTCGACGCCGGAGGCACCCTCATCCACGTGGACGGAGAACGGATTTCCCGGGCGGCCGGAGTCGCATACGACGACGCCCGATTCCGGAAGGCGGAATCGGAAGCCATTGCGCGGGTGCGCGCGTTCGTTCTCGACCGTCCCGACTCGAGCGACGCCGAGCGCGTGCCGCTCTACTTCCACACGCTCCTCGCCGGGCTCGGATTCGAGGCCGAGAACACCCGGAGCCGGGCGGCCGGCGCGATCGCCGCCGAGCACCGGCGCGCGAACCTCTGGTCGAAACGGGCGGATCGGGCCATCGAAACGCTCGGGACGCTCGGGGCTCGCGGCTACCGGATGGCCGTGATCTCCAATGCCGACGGCCGCGTCCGCGGCCTTCTCGAGGAGGCCGGGCTGACGCCGCACCTCGAGTTCGTGCTGGACTCGGGAGAGCTCGGGATCGAAAAGCCGGACTCCCGGATCTTCCACGCCGCCACGGAGCGGCTGGGCCTGGCCCCCGCGGAGTGCGCGTATGTCGGCGACATCTATGAGATCGACGTGGTGGGCGCCGAGAGAGCCGGCCTCGCCCCGATCCTCATCGGCGACGGACCGGCGCCGCCGGAGGTGCGCCGCGTGGCGAACCTGGAGTCTCTGCTGAATCTTCTGCCCGGAGTCGCATAGAGTCTGCAGCAAGAAGAGGAGGACGAATGGCCAAACGCACCACTCACCGAAGCGTCGCGGGCAAGAAACTCTACGCGGTTCGCGACAAGTCCGGAAAGTTCAAGGACATCCAGACCTACGAGCGCGCTCACCGCGCCGACCTCCGCACGAAGAGCAAGGCGGAAACAGCGAAGGCGGCCAAGAAAACGAAGGCGGCCAAGAAGAAGTAACCGCGCCGCCTCCGCAACGAGAAGGAGGGGACCATGCCCATTTTTTCGGCAGTGCGGACGATGTCCGAGCACTGGTGGGTCGTTCTCTTACGCGGCGTGCTGGCGATCCTCTTCGGTGTCCTCGCCTACTCCTGGCCCGGGCTGACGGCCATCATCCTCGTCACGATCTGGGGCATTTACGCCCTGATCGACGGGATCTTCGGCGTCGTCGCGGGCATCCGGGGAAAGTGGACGTCCCTCATCGTCCTGGGCCTTCTCGGGATCGCCGCGGGAGTCGTGGCGCTTCTGTGGCCGGGATTGACCGCGATCTCACTCCTGTGGGTCCTGGCCGTCTGGGTGATCGTCGCCGGGGCGATGCAGGTTTCCGCCGCGATCCGCCTCCGCAAGGAGGTCCAGGGCGAATGGCTCTGGATCCTCTCGGGGCTGCTGATGGTGGGCCTGGGCCTCGTCTTCTTTCTCTTCCCGGGCGCGGGGATCCTGTCGGTGACCTGGCTGCTGGCGTCGCTCGCGATCGTGTGGGGGATCCTGCTCGTGATGTTGTCCTTCAAGCTGAAGGGGCTGAAGGGGAGGCTGGCGACTCAGACAGCGTAGCGCTCGGGCCTACCCGTACCGCTCTACGTTGGGAGGCGGGCCTCCGACGACGTTGGGCTCCTGGAAGATCATCGCCGTCCCGGCGATCGGGACGTAGACGGTGTGATTGCCGGCGGCCATATCCACCCGGCATTCGTAATACCCGTTCGGGGAGATCGTCATGAGCATCGCGGGCTTGTTCTTGAAATCGAGCATCGGGCAGAACAGGATGACCTTGGCCGGCATGCGTCCTTACTCCTTCCCTGCGAGGATGCCCTGCATCTCCTCCCAGGATACGGCCCGCACCCCCAGCGACCGGGCCTTGTCGAGCTTCGATCCCGCTGATTCTCCCACGACCACGTAACTGGTCTTCTTCGAGACCGACCCCGAGACCTTCGCTCCGGCCGCCTCGAGGATCGCCGCGGCGTCTTCGCGAGAGATGCCCGACAGCGTGCCGGTGATCACCACGGTCGTTCCCGCAAGCGGCCCGTCCGCGACGCGACGCCGGCGGGGGCCCTCGAGCCGAACCCCGTGGGCGCGCAGCCGCTCGACCAGCTCGCCGTGCTTCGGGTGCGAGAAGTACGCCCGGACGGCCGCGGCCGTGTTGGGGCCCACTTCTTCGGCTCCGACGAGCTCCTCCTCGCTCGCGGCCATCAGGGCGTCGAGGGAGCCGAAGTGTGCGGCCAGAATCGTCGCCGCTTTCTCCCCGACGTGGCGGATGCCGAGCGCGAAGAGGAGGCGGTCGAGCTCGTTCGTCTTGCTCTTCTCGATCTCGGCGAGGAGGTTGGCCGCCGACTTCTCGCCCCAGCGTTCGAGCTCGACCAGATCCTCCGCCTTCAGGTCGTAAATCGAGGCTACGTCGGAGAGCAGGCCCGCGGTGACGAGCTGATCGACGAGCTTCTCGCCGAGACCCTCGATGTTCATGGCCCGGCGGCCGCAGAAATGGCGAATGGCTTCCCGCACCACGGCCGGACACGCCGGATTCACGCAACGCAGCGCGACCTCGCCGGGCTCGCGGACGACGGGATCGCCGCAGACCGGGCAGCGGCTCGGCATGACGTACGGCGGCGCGTCCGGAGGCCGTTTCTCGAGGACCACCCGCACGACCTTGGGGATGACGTCGCCCCCCTTCTCCACGACGACGGTGTCTCCGACGCGGACGTCTTTTCGCGCCAGGTCCTCGTAGTTGTGAAGCGTCGCGCGCTTGACGGTCGTTCCGGCGAGCAGCACCGGGTCGAAGTACGCGACGGGGGTGAGCGTGCCGGTGCGGCCGACGTTCATGCCGATCTCGCGCACCACGGTCGTGGCCTCTTCGGCGGGGAACTTGAAGGCGAGCGCCCAGCGCGGCGACTTGGCGGTCGCGCCGAGCTCCTGCTGGGTGGCCCGGTCGTCCACCTTGATGACGACGCCGTCGGTTTCGAATCCGAGCTCGTGGCGCTTGTCTTTCCACTCCTCGACGAACTCCCGGACTTCCGCGAACGTCTCGCAGCGGCGCCGGTGCGGGTTCACCGGAAAGCCCAGCGAGGCGAGGCGCGCGAGGGCTTCGCTCTGGCTGGCGGGCGCCGGCGCGGCCTCGACCACCGAATAGAGCCAGGCGTCGAGGCGCCTCCGCGCCGTGACGCGCGAGTCGAGCAGGCGCATCGTCCCCGCGGCCGCGTTGCGCGGGTTGGCGAAGAGGGGCTCGTCTTCCGCCTCCCGGTCCGCGTTGACCTTCGCGAAGGCCGCCTTCGAGTAGTAGACCTCGCCGCGCACCTCGAGCGGCGACGTCTCCGCGATCCGCAGCGGCACCGTACGGATCGTCCGCACGTTTCCCGTGACGTCCTCTCCGCGCTGCCCGTCGCCGCGCGTCGCCCCGCGCACGAGGGCGCCGCCCTCGTAGCGCAGCGAGATCGAGAGCCCGTCGATCTTGAGCTCGGCGACGAAGCCCCGGGGCTCCTCGCCCAGCATCCTCGCGTTGCGCGCGAGCCACGCCTCGGCTTCCTCCCAGGAGTAGGCGTTCTCGAGGGACAGCATCGGCTGCGCGTGCACGACCGTCTCGAATCCTTCGGCGGGCTCACCACCGACGCGGCGCGTCGGCGAGTCGGCGCTCCGCAGCTCCGGGTGGGCCGCCTCGAGATCCTGGAGCTCTCGCATCCTCCGATCGAACTCGGCGTCGGTGATCTCGGGCTTGTTGTCGACGTGGTAGAGCCGCTCGTGGCGGCGGAGGTCCTCGCGCAGCTCTTCGATGCGCTTTCGCGCCTCGACGCCGCGCGGCGCGGTTTCCAGGTCGGAAGACGCCATCCTCCTCATGCTACAGTCCGCGCAATGTCTTCGGCAAAAGCCGCGACACTGGCGGCGGCGCTGGCCGTAGCCGCGTCTGCCGCCTTTGCCGCCCAGACCTTCCCTCCGCCGCCCGTCGCCTCGTACCAGATCACCTGCCGGCTCGACGCCGACAAAAAGACGGTCGAAGGCACGGAGGTGCTGACCTGGAAGAACACGACTTCGCGGCCGGCGAAGACGCTCCGCTTCCACCTCTACCTGAACGCGTTTCGCAACACGCTCTCGACATTCTGGAAGGAGTCCCGCGGGGAGACGCGGGGCGGCAAGCACCTGCCGGATTCCTGGGGCTCGATCGAGATCCTCCGCATGACCGGCGCCGACGGCGAGGACCTCCTCGCCTCGCTCCGCTACGTCTCGCCCGACGACGGCAACCCCTACGACCGCACGGTGGCCGAGGTCATCCCGAGCCGACCCGTGGCCCCCGGCGAGACCGTCTCGATCGCGATGGACTTCGTGTCGCTCCTGCCGCGGGTCTCCGTCCGCACCGGCTACAAGGAGGATTTCTTCTTCGTCGTCCAGTGGTTCCCGAAGATCGGCGTGTTCCAGGACTCGGGCTGGAACTGCCACCAGTACCACGCCACCAGCGAGTTCTTCGCGGATTTCGGCAACTACGACGTCTCGATCGACGTGCCGGCGCGCTACCGGGGCAAGGTGGGCGCAACCGGACGCCGCGTCGACGAACGCGAGACGTCGGCCGGACGCGTGCTCTACCGATTCCAGCAGCCCGGCGTCCACGATTTCGCGTGGACCGCGGACCCGGCATACCTCGTGTACGACGATACGTTCCGCGAGGCCGGCCTCGGCGACGTCCGGTTGATTCTCCTCCTGCAACCCGAGCACGCGGCGCAGGCCGAGCGGCACTTCAAGGCCGCGAAAGCCGCGCTCTCGGGCTACGGGCGCGTCCTGGGGCCCTACCCGTACGAGACTCTCACGATCGTGGACCCGCCGTGGGGCGCCAATGGCGCCGGCGGCATGGAGTACCCCACTCTGATCACGGCGGGCACGCACTGGAGCGCGCCAAAGGCCGTCCAGAGGCCCGAGGGCGTCACGGTCCACGAGAGCGGCCACCAGTTCCTCTACGGCATCCTGGCCTCGAACGAGTTCGAGGAGGCCTGGCTCGACGAGGGTTTCAACACCTACATGACCGACCGGGTCATGGCCTCCGTCTTCGGGCCCAACCACGTGGAGCTCTCGGTCTTCGGCCTCAACTTTCCCCTCGGCATCGACATCCACTATCCCGTCGACTCCAACCGGCGTTACTTCGAGGTGGCCGACTGGGACATCCTGGCCTCCGACTCCTGGAAGTTCCGCGAGCGGAAATCCTACGGCGCGCACATCTATTCGAAGACCGCGCTCACGCTCGCAACGCTCGAGCGTCTGCTCGGGACCCCGGCGATGGATCGCGCGCTGCGCCTCTACTCCGACCGCTGGCGTTTCCGCCACCCCACGACGCGCGACTTCATCGCCGCGGTCAACGATTCGACGGGGCATGACTGGACCTGGTTCTTCGACCGCACCTTCTATTCCTCGGGGATCGTGGATTACGCCGTGGCCGAAGCCGAAAGCGAGCCGGCCAAGGCGCCGCGCGGACTCTTCGAAAATGACGGCAAGCTCTCCCCTTCACCCCCGGCGGATCTCCCGAAGGTTCGGGGATACGACAGCCAGGTGACGGTGGTGCGCAGCGGGGATGTGGCGATGCCGGTGGAGGTCCTGCTTCGCTTCGAGGGCGGCCGCGAGCACCGGGCGCGCTGGGACGGCGAGGCTCGATGGAAGCGGTACAGCGTGTCGCGCGGGCCCCGCCTCATCGAAGCGATCGTGGATCCCGGCGAGAAGATCCTCCTCGACGTCGACCGCACGAACAACGGCCGGCGAACGACGGACGATCCGCGCGCAGCCACCCGCTGGACCGCCCGCGCCGTCTTCTGGATCCAGAACATGATCGACTTCATGACGGTGCTGTGGTGAGCCGTCGACGCGGACCGCGCGCCCTCGCCTGCTTCCTCCGGGGCCTGCGCCTGTCGCTGTCGAAGCCGTATCTCGCCGTGGCGCTGTGGCTGATCCAGCTGCTGCTCTCGGCGGCGCTGATCCTGCCGATCTCGAACACGCTCCACGCTCTCCTCGACCGCTCCCCCGCCGCCGATCGGATGGTCGCGAACCCCGACTACGGCTGGTGGGAAACCGTGCGCCGCGAGCACCCGGATCTTCTCGGCAATTTTCCCGAGATCGCGACGGGCCTGCTTTCGGTCGACGGCATCCGGTGGTCGGAGCTTCCCGGGATGCGCGGCGTCGGCGCCACGGCGTTCTCGCTCGCGCTGCTCGCGACGGTGTTGCACGCCTTCGGCCTCGGCGGAATGCTCGGGACTCTCCGGGAGCCCTCCTCGTCGCTCGTCACCTTCGGACGGGAAGGCATGCGGAGGATGCCGGCCTTCCTCCTCTTCACGTTCGCGGCGTTCGGCGCCGCGTTCGCCGCTTACGAGTGGATCTACGTCGGTTCCGGCGACGCGCTCCGCGACCGCGTCCGGGAGCTCCACACCGAGCAGGCCGCGCTGGCCGTCACGGCGCTTCGGCTCGCGGCGCTCCTGCTCGCCTTCGGCGCGATCAAGCTTCTCGCCGACGCCGTGCGCACGGTCTGGGTGGCGCGCCCCGACCTGCCGCCCGTGTCGCGCTTCTTCTTCGGCATCGGGGGAGCCTTCTCGCGGCCGCTGCGCCTCTTCGGGATCCTCACGACGTACGGGCTCGTCACGGCTGCGCTCTACGTGGTGTGGCTGGTGCTCGACCCGTCGGCGGGCGGCGAAGCGCGTTTCGCGCTGGTGCCGCTCATCCTCGCCCAGCAGTTCTTCGTCTTCGTGCGGCTGCTGATCCGCGTCGGCTACTACGCCGCGGTTTCCGAGGCCCTCACCCGCACACCCGAGCCGGAATACTCGTACGTGGCGGGCGCGGCGCCCGGGGCCACTCCGGCAACCGGCAATCCGCAGGCAGCCTCACCGGCCGCTGCGAACGAAGCCCCGCTCGACGGGGTTTAGGGCCGGGTCCAGCCGGACCCGGAACACGAAAGGCTGCCGCCGGAGGCCCTGGACCTGGTCGGGCTCCCACGGCCCCGTGAAGAAGGGCAGAAACCGGAGGTCCTGGAGAATGATCGTCGCCCCGCCGCCGGCTTCCGGGTAAACCGTTTCCAGCGGAAAGCGCGCGAAGTCCATGTACACCTGCCAGTCCGGCAGGCGGCGGGCGGCCTCGAGGGCGCGCGAGGCGGGCGGCTTTTCGTAGCGCTGGATCCGCGCGCGACCGGGCGGCGGATAAAAGTCCGAGAGGCTCTGCAGGACGTCCTTCCAGCGCGTCGGAGGCTGGGGATCGTCCACCCCGCGCGCGAATGGGCCGATGTCGAAGAAGGCCAGGTGGATCTCCTCGTCGGTCTCGGACAGGCCCATCCAGCGGAAGGGCGACAGAAACTGGGGCAGCGCGGAAACGCGAGCATTCGCCGGAGGCGTGTCGAGGCGGCGCCAGATCGCGAGGGCCCGCGCGTGGAGCACGGCGCAGATCGCCAGATACGACGCGAGCAGCCCCGAGCCCGCCCAGGCGATCCGGCGCGAACGCGTACGGAAGACCAGGCAGAGGACGAGCGTGCCCAGGCTGATGCCGGTAAAGATGGGATCGATGATGAAGAGCCAGTCGAGCGAATGGCGCGCGCGAGAGACGGGAGTCCAGAACATCGTGCCGAAGGACGTGGCCCAATCGAAGACGATGTGGGACGCGATCCCGACCGCAGCGAAGAGCCAGAGCTTCGCGAGAGGCGTGCGGCGCGCGAAGATCTTCGCGATGAGCGCGATCGCGAGCGCCAGAAAAGGCAGGACGAGAAACGAGTGCGTCCAGCTCCGGTGGTCGCGGAGGTACTCGATGCGATTCGAGATCATCAGGAAGTCGAGATCCGGAACCACGGCTGCGACCGCGCCGACGGAGACCGCCGCCCACCGGGACGCTCGGTCCTCCACCGACCGGGACAGGATCGCCCCGGCGAAGGAGTGCGAGATCGTGTCCATGCGGGAGCGGATGATACAGTCCGATCGGTGGCGGAGCGGCGGCTGGACGGACGAGTCGCGCTGATCACGGGCGCTTCCTCGGGCCTCGGGCGCGCTTTCGCCCGGGCGCTCGCGGCCGAGGGGGCCCGCGTCTTCCTCACCGCGCGGCGCGAAGAGAAGCTGCGCGAAGCCGCGCACGAGATCACCGAGGCCGGAGGAGACGCCGCGTACCACGTGCTGGACGTCCGCGTCGTGCCCTCGCTCTACGACGTCGTGGACGTGCTCCTCGCCCGCTATCGCCGTCTCGATATTCTCGTCAACAACGCGGGCCTCGGCTTCCGCGCTCCCCTGCTCGAGGTCAAGCGCTCCGAGATCGCCGCGATGATCGAGACGGATCTTGCGGCCGCCATCTACCTCACGCAGGCATGCCTGCACGCGCTCCTGCGCAGCGCCCCGTCCGACATCGTGAACGTGTCTTCGATCGCCGGGCTCGAGGGATTTGCCGAAGGGACGGTGTACTGCGCCGCCAAGGCCGGGCTCGTAGGCTTCTCGCGGGCCCTCGCCGCCGAGCTCAAGCCGGCGAACATCCGGGTCACCGCCATCTGCCCGGGCTCGGTCGACACCGAGTTCTTCGAGAACTTCCGCTCGACACTCGAGCAGCCGCAAAGGCTGACCACGGACGACGTCGTGCGCGCCCTGCTTGCGGTCCTGACCTCGCCGCCGAACGTCCTGCACGGCGAGATCGTGCTGCGGCCCCGCGTCGTCTAGAGACGCGCGCGGCCGGCCCCTATAATCCGGAGAGATGCCCTCCATCCTCCTGGTCGATGACAGCGGGCTCTTTCGCGGAGCGGCCAGCGAGGTCCTCCGGCGCACGGGCTGCGAAGCCCTGGAGGCCGCCGGCGGTACGGAGGCGCTCGACATCGCCCGACAGGAGCGCCCCAGCCTGATCGTCGTGAGCGCCGGAATGAAGGGCATGACGGGCGTCGATCTGGCGCGCGTCCTCAAGGCGGATCCGGGCTTCGCGAAGACCCCCATCGTTCTCGTCGGCCCGCCCGGAACCGAGGCTCAGGCCCAGCGGGCCGGCGCCGACCACACGCTCCCCCTCCCTCTCGATCCGGAGGCGTTCTTCGCGACGCTCCGCCGCTTCCTCCAGGTCATGCCCCGCGAAGAAGCGCGGTCGGCCGTGGAGTGGTCGATCACGTTCTGGAGAGACGGCCTCCAGCATTCCGGAACGATCCGCGACCTCTCGCGCGGCGGGTTCTTCGTTCGGACGCCGGTCCGTCAGCCCGTCGGCGCACGGGTCGAAGTCTCCTTCGATGTGCCGGTCGAGCGCGGCGTCCGCACGATCGTCGCCGAAGCCCTCGTCGTCCGGCTGGGCAAGGACGGGGAGCGCGGGCTCGGCTGCCGGTTCTTCCAGCTCTCCGCGGGCTCGAAGGGCCACCTCGAGGAATGCCTCAGGATATTGGCTCTCGGCGAGGCCCCGGCTTAACTCCCCTTCGCCGACAGGTCCACCAGCTCGATCCCGGCGCTCTTTGCGACCTGGATCGAGCGCTCGTCGCGGTAGAACTCCCCGAAGTACACGCGCTCGATGCCGGAGTTGGCGATGAGCTTGAAGCAGGGCCAGCACGGGCTCGCGGTCGTGTAGAGCTCGGCGCCGTCGATCGCGACGCCGTTCTTGGCGGCCTGGATGATGGCGTTGCCTTCGGCGTGCACGGTCGAGACGCAGTGCCCGTCCTCGATGACGCAGCCGACGTCGGAGCAGTGCGGCAGCCCCCGGATGGAACCGTTGTAGCCGGTGGAGAGGATCGTCTTGTCGCGCACGATCACGGCGCCGACGTGCTTGCGGGGGCAGGTCGAGCGCGATGAGACCTGGCGCGCGATGTTCATGAAGTAGGTGTGCCAGTCGACGCGCGTATCCGTCACGGGGCGGGATTATCGCAGAGCGGTCAAGCGCACCCGCCCGACCGTCCTCCCTGTGTCAAAATCGGACGGTGAACCGAAACCGGCGCGTCGTGATCACCGGCATGGGCGCCGTCACCTCGATCGGCGGCACACTGGAGCATTTCTGGGCGAACCTCCTCGAGGGAGTCTGCGGCATCCGCCCCTTCTCTCTCTTCGACTCGGCCTCGTACCGCACGCAGACGGCGGCCGAGGTCGCCGAGATCCCCGACGGCTTCCTGACTCCGGCGGAGCGGCGGCGCATGTCCCGCGCCGACCGCATGGGCGTGGCGGCGGCGCACGAAGCGCTCCGCGCCGCGGGCATCGACACCCGGCGCGAAGACCCCTCCCGCCTGGGGGTGATCCTCGGCGGCGGGACTTCCGGGCTCATCGACTCGGAGGCGTTTTTCGAGCTGTACCTCCGAGGCCGGAAGGCGAGGCCATCCAAGGTCCTCAACCACTTGCCGGACTCGATCACGGATCGAGTGGCCGAGCGATTCGGGCTCGAGGGCATCAAGTCCACGATCACGACGGCGTGCTCCTCGTCCGCGAACGCCATGGGCTACGCCTTCGACGCGATCGCGGCGGGGCTGGCCGACGTCATCGTCACGGGCGGTTCCGACGTGCTCGCCCGGCTGACTTACGGGGGTTTCAACTCCCTGCGCTCCGTGGATCCCGATCCGTGCCGTCCCTTCGACCGCGAGCGCAAGGGCCTCTCCATCGGGGAGGCGGCGGGCATCCTCGTGTTCGAGGAGGAAGGCCGAGCGCGGCGGCGCGGCGCGCCGGTCGTCGCCGAGTTCCGCGGCTACGGCGTGACCTCCGACGCGTACCACATGACCGCGCCCGACCCCAGCGGCTCCGCCGGCGGCCGCACGATCCGCGCCGCGCTCGAGAACGCGGGCGTCAACCCGGCGGACGTGGACTACGTCAACGCCCACGGCACCGCGACGCCGCAGAACGATTCGGCCGAAACGGCGGCTCTCAAGGCCGCGCTGGGCGAGCGCGCGCGCGAGATCCCGGTCTCCTCGATCAAGTCGATGATCGGCCACTGCCTCTGCGCCTCCGGCGCCATCGAGGCGGTGGCGACCGCGCTCACGGTCCGCGACGGCAAGATTCCGCCGACCATCCACTATTCGCATCCCGACCCGGCCTGCGACCTCGACTACGTGCCGAACGTCGCCCGCGATGTGGACGTCGACGTCGCCCTGTCGAACTCCTTCGCCTTCGGCGGCAACAGCTCGGTCGTCGTCCTGACGCGCTACGCGTAGACGATGAGCGCCTTCGGCATCGGGCTCGTCACCGGGACGGGCGCGGTCTCTCCCCTCGGCCGCAGCGCCCCCGAGTTCTACGCGCGCCTCACCTCCGGGGAGAGCGCGATCCGGCCCCTTCCCCCGGAGGCGCGGAAAGATCTGCAGGCCACGCACGCCGGGCGCTACGAAGGCTTCTCGCCGCAACCCGAGATCCCGCAGATGAAAGCCCGGCGGCTCGACCGCGGCAGCCAGTTCGCCCTGATCGCGTGCGCGCAGGCCGTCGCCGAGGCCGGCTACGCGATCGGCGACGATCCCGAAGGGATCGGCATCGCGATGGGCACGGGATCCGCGGGCGCCGGCGCCCTGACGGAGTTCCTGAGGGTGCTCATCCTGGAGTCGCCGGAAGCCGCGCCGCCCTTTCACTTCCCGAACACCGTGGCGAACGCCCCGGCCTCGCAGGTCTCGATCGAGCTCAAGATCTACGGCCCGAACGTCACGATCACGCAGAAGGATCCGTCGGCGCTCAACGCCCTCCTGTTCTCGACGCTGGCCCTCGGCTCCGGGCGGGCGCGGGCGATGCTCGCCGGCGCCGTGGACGAGTGGAATCCGTTCTACGCGATGGGCTTCGATCGCGTCGGCGCTTTGCGGGGGGAGAAACGCGAGAGCGGCATCGTCCAGGGCGAGGGCGCTTTCGTGATCCTGCTCGAGGAGGAGCAGGCCGTTCGCCGCCGCGGCGCCGTTCCGCTCGCGCGCCTCTCGGGCATCGCCTCGGCCGGCGTGGCGTCGGAACCGTACCGCTTCGCTCCCGATCCCCGCGCCATGGAACGTGCGATGCGCGGAGCCCTCGGAGACGCCGGGGCGGAGCCGGGCGACGTGGATCTCTGGCTGTCCTCGCGCGACGGGGTCCGGGAGATGGACCAGGCCGAGGCCCAGGCGGCCTCGGCGGTGTTCGGCGGCCAGAGCAAGGTGCCGCGCGAGCTGTCGGTCAAGGACGCGATCGGCGAAATGGCCGCGGCCGGCGGGGCCCAGCTCGTCGCGGCGAGCCGGGCCATCGCGGCAGGACAGGCGCGGCGGGCCCTCGTAAATTCGTTCGGCGCCGGAGGAAACTTCCTCGCGGCCGTGATGGAATCGGCGGAGTGAAATTGCGCGCCCGTGACACCGAGCCGCTCCGGGGCCTCACCCTCGACATCCCCGTGCGGTTCGCCGAGTGCGACCCGTATGGCGTCGTGTGGCACGGGCACTACGTGCTGTACTTCGAGCACGCCCGCGAGGCGCTGACGGGCCGCTTCGGCTTCTCGGCCGCCCGGGCGCTCGAGATGGGCTATCGCGTGCCCGTCACGCGCATGGAGCTCCGATTCCGGGCCCCCGCGCGACCGGACCAGGTCGTGCGCGTCACCGCGCGCCTGCGTTCGCCGAGCGTCGCGCGGCTCGTGATGGATTACGAGGTCCGCAGCGAGACGGGCGATCTGCTGGCTTCGGGCGAAACCGAGCAGGTCGTGATCAACCGGGAGGGCGAGCTGCTCCTCACGCTGCCTTCCGGCCTCCGCTCCCTCTGCACCTCCATCCTGGAGTTCCAGGAAGGGCTCGACGCCACTTCCGCATGAAGATCGACGCGGACGCGAGATCGGCGGCGCGGCGCCGGTCGATCGGCTTCCTCGTTCGTTTCTGCCTCCTGCTCGTCGTTTTCTACTTTCTCGTGGCCTGGCATCCCGTGAACGACGCCGTCATCGTGCCCTTCACCGCGGCCATCGCCCGCGTCTCGGGCGCCGTGCTCGGGCTGCTCGGCGAGAACGTCGCCGTCGCAGGCACGGAAATCCGCTCCTCGCGTTTCTCCGTCCAGATCGAGAACGGCTGCAACGGCGTGGAGACGGCGCTCCTCTTCGGCTCGGCCGTCCTGGCGTTTCCCGCGCCCTGGAAGCGCCGCCTCATCGGGCTCGCTCTGGGATTCGCGGCGATCCAGCTGATCAACCTCGTTCGCGTCGTGTCGCTCTTCTGGATCGGAGCGCACCGGCCGGCCCTGTTCTCCGCCTCGCACACCGTGCTCTGGCAGTCGGCCGTCGTGCTGTGCGGCGTGCTTCTCTTCCTGCTCTGGGCCTCGAAGGAGCAGCGGAGGCCGGCGCCCGCGGCGGCCGGAGGGGCGCCCGCGGCGACAGGAGGCAAGCCTCGTGACCCGGGCGAAACCGCGTAATCGCGAAGAGCCTTCGAGGCATGCGAGGCTAAACCTCGATCGCGGCGCCGCCCTCCGCCTCGCCGCGGGATTCGCAGCGGGTCTCGCATTCTGGTTCGCGTTCTCGGCGCCCTACGAACGCCTGCTCGCCGCGGCGGCCGGCGGTCTCATCGACGCATTCGAGAGTCCCGCGGTCACGCGCCTCCGGGCATCGGGCGGCGAAATCCGCGTCGACCGGACCGATTTCCCGCCGGCATCGCCGCGGCCCGGGCTTCCGGCCTCGGACCTGCACTTCAACTTCGTTCTGCTGGCGGCACTATTCGCGCTGGGACGCCACCCGCTCTCGCCCCGGCCCTTCGGGCGCTTCTGGATCGCGGCGGCGCTCCTTTTCGCGATTCACGTGATCGCCCTGGTCTTCCAGGTCGAGGGGCTGTACGCGACGCGTCTCGGAGACTGGAGCGGCGCCCACTACGGAGCCCTCGCCCGCAACGTCTGGGCGGGCGGATTCCATTTCTACCTGGTGGCGGGCCGGTTCGCCGCGCCGTTCGTGCTGTGGTGGGCCCTCGGACGGGAAGAGGAGACTTCTCAGCCCCTCCGGCCGCGTTCGCGCCGCAGGTAACGATAGTCCGGGATCCCGAACTCCTTGAGCTTCGCGATGAGGGAGCCGCGCGAGATGTTGAGGATCTGAGCGCCCCGGCTCTGGTTCCCCTCGACCCGGCGCATGGCGCGGTCGATCACCTCGCGCTCGACGGTCTCCACGATCTTCTTGAGATCGTCGGTCTGGCGCAGCACCGTTTCGGCGAGACTGGACTCGGTTTCGCGCGGCGCGGGCGCGGCGGGCGCCTCGGCGGGCCTTCCCGCGGCCTCCGCCGACGACGCGTGGCCCATGCCCGCGAAAGCCAGGCCGGCGACCTGGACGAGCTCCTCCAGGAAGAGCACGGCGCGCGCGGCCAGGCGCGGCGTTTCGCGCACGAGGATCCCCGCGCTGCCCGCGTACTCGCCGGTCGCCTCGACGATCAGGGTCAGGACACCGCTGACCGTTTCGGCGCGGGCCAGCCGCTCTCCCGCGCGAAGATCCTGGAGCATGCGCGGCGGCAACATGGGGCTCTCGCGAAAAGTCGAAGCGAGCGGCCGGAAACCGGAGCTCGCGGAGAATTCCCCGACCGCCCATTCCGAGGGCGGGAGCTCGCGATCGAGAAAGTCGGTCAGCTCGGTCGCGAGGTCCTCGGGTGTCGCCGCGTCGCGGCAGAGCCGATACGCCGCGAGCCGGAGAGTGCGGTACTCGACCTCGGTGACAGGCAGGCCCGGAGCCGTGACCGGGATCTGAGTGCCCCCCGGCGTCGGAGCGGGCGCCATGGACTCCATGGACGATGCTTCGGCCGCGGCTGCGGCCGCGGCGCGCGCCGCCGTGGAGGCCTCGACCACCGTGATCGTGGCTTCGCCGATCGTGATCCGGTCGCCGACGGTGATCTGCCCGCCGAAGAAGTCGCGGCCGTTGACCTGGACGGTCTCGATCCCCTTGAAGAGATCCAGGTGATACCCGCCGTCGCGCTCGAAAAGGCGGACATGGCGGCCATAGACGCCCCGGGCGCGCACGACGATCTCATTGCCCGACGACGCGCCCACCGTCGCGCTTCCGCTGGCCACACGGTGCATTTCCGCACCTGTGCCCGGACGCCGACGAACCTCGACAGTCAACATGACCGGAAGGCCTCCCTAACCTACCGAACCTTATACATTTCCTGGCCGCGTGCGCAACAATTCGTCCTGCGGAGGCAGGGACCCGCGGTCACTTCGAGCCGCGCCTCGCGAAATCAGAAGAGGCCGGACACTCGCCCTTCGGAGTCGACGTCGATGGTCTCGGCCGCGGGCTGCTTCGGGAGACCCGGCATCGTCATGATGTCGCCGCAGACGGCCACCACGAAGCCCGCGCCCGCGAAAAGGCGCGTCTTGTCCACGTGCAGCGTGAAACCGGAGGGTCGCCCGCCTTTTTTCGGGTCGTCCGAAAAAGAGTACGGCGTTTTGGCGATATTGATGGGCAAGTTGCCAAAACCGTGTTTTTCGTACCGTTGGAGCCGCTGCGCGGCCTCCTTGGAGAAGGAGACGCCTCCGGCTCCGTACAGGCGCCGCGCAATGATCTCGATCTTCTCGGCGAGCGGCCGGTCCCAGGGGTAGAGCGGCCGGTACCGGGCCGCGGCTCCCTGGCCGATCTCGGAGAGGACGGCGCGGGCGAGGTCCTCGCCCCCGGCGCCTCCGCGCGCGAAGACTTCCGAGAGCGCCACCTTGACTCCCAGCTCGGAGCACCGCTTCTCGAGAAACGCGATCTCGGCCGAGGAATCCGTCGGGAACCGGTTGATCGCGACGACCGCCGGCAGCCCGAAGATCCGGACGTTGTCGAGGTGCCGCTCCAGATTGAGCATGCCCCGGGAAAGCGCCGCGAGGTCTTCGACACCGAGAGCTTCCTTCGGGGCGCCGCCGTGCATCTTGAGCGCGCGCACCGTCGCGACCAGAACGACGACCGAGGGCCACATGTCTCCGTAGGCGCACTTGATGTCGAGGAACTTCTCGCCTCCGAGATCGAAGCCGAACCCCGCCTCCGTGACGGCGATCTCGCCGTAGCGCATGGCGATCCGCGTCGCGAGAATCGAGTTGCAGCCGTGGGCGATGTTGGCGAACGGACCGCCGTGGATGAGGGCGGGCGTGCCTTCGAGCGTCTGGACGAGATTCGGATGGATCGCGTCCTTCAGGAGCGCCGCCATCGCGCCGTTGGCCTTGAGGTCGCGGGCCCGCACCGCCGTGGTGTCGCGCGTGTAGCCGGCGACGATCGCTCCGCACCGCTCCTTCAGATCGTTCAGGTCGCGGGCGAGACAGAGGATCGCCATCACCTCCGAGGCCACGGTGATGTCGAAGCCGGTCTCGCGGGGCACGCCGTTGATCTTGCCGCCGAGACCGATGACCGCCTCGCGCAGCGCACGGTCGTTCATGTCGAGCACGCGGCGGAATGGAATGTCGCGCTGATCGATGCCGAGGGTGTTGCCGTGATGGAGATGGTTGTCGATCATCGCGGCGAGCAGGTTGTGCGCCGCGGTGATGGCCGGGAAGTCGCCGGTGAAGTGGAGGTTGATGTCCTCCATGGGCACGACCTGCGAATACCCGCCGCCGGCCGCGCCGCCTTTCATGCCGAAGCAGGGCCCGAGGGAGGGCTCGCGCAAGGCGATGATCGCCTTCTTGCCCAGACGGTTGAGCGCCTGCCCGAGGCCCACGGTCGTCGTCGACTTGCCCTCCCCCGCCGGCGTCGGCGTGATGGCGGAGACGAGCACCAGCGGGGCCTCGGGCCGGCCCTCGGCGCGGGCGATGGCATGGATCGAGACCTTGGCCTTGTCGCGCCCGTAGGGGATGAAGTCATCGGGATGAATGCCCGCGTCGCGCGCGATCTCCTCGATCGGGCGAAGTCGCGCCTCTTGAGCGATCTCGATGTCGGACTTCATGTCGCGTGGCATCCTAGCAACACCGTGAGTCACGCCTCTTTAGGGAGGAGGCAGGCGGCCGCAGGCAGGAGGCAGGACCGAAGGCGCATCCGTTCCCTGCCTCCGGCTTCCCGCCTGCCGCCTCCTTGCCCACACGGAATAGCGGTCCCCTGGGTCGACGACCCAACCTCTTGTGCTAAAGTCCCTCGAAGTGCTCCGGCTAAAACGAGTCGAGATCTCCGGCTTTAAGTCTTTCTACGAGAAGGTCGATCTGGCCTTTCCCGGCTCGGTCACCGCGGTCGTCGGGCCGAACGGCTGCGGCAAATCCAACATCAGCGATGCCGTGGCATGGGCCCTGGGCGAGCAGAGCGCCCGGGTCCTCCGCGGCGAGACGATGGACGACGTCATCTTCAACGGCTCGGCCAAGAGACGGCCGCTCGGAATGGCCGAGGTCATCCTGACTCTCGCCGCGTCGAACGGAGACTCGGAGAAAGGCGACGACGCGGGCGAGCTGCGCGTGGGCCGCCGCGTCTACCGCGACGGCGAGGGCGAATACTTCCTCAACGACAAGCAGGTCCGGCTCCGGGACATCCAGGACCAGCTTCTCGGCACGGGTCTCGGCGTGCGCGCCTATTCCGTCATCGAGCAGGGCCGCATCGACCAGGTGCTTTCGACGAAGCCGCAGGACCGCCGCCGCCTCATCGAGGAGGCCGCCGGCATCACCAAGTACAAGCTCAAGAAACGCCTGGCCGAAGGCAAGCTCGAGGAGACGAGAGGAAACCTCCTCCGCCTCTCCGACATCATTTCCGAGATCGAACGCAACGTGACCTCGCTGCGACGCCAGGCGTCGCGCGCGGCCCGCTACAAGGAACAGTCCGAGCTCCTCAAGCTTCGCCGCGCGTCGCTCACGCGCGCCCGCGCCGACCGGCTGCGCGAAGCGCTCGCCGCGAGCGAGAAACTGCGCGACGAGCGGCGGGACCGGGAAGCCGAGGCCGCGGCGGCCCTCGCGCGCGCCGAATCGGCCCTGGCCTCCGCCCGCCTCGAGGCGAGCGAGACCACGACCCGCCGCGATGCGGTGCGGGAAGCCCTGGCGTCACTCGAAGCCGCCATTGCGCGGGACGACGCCCTGCTCGAGTCCAACCGCCGCGCTTCTCTCGATCTCGCCGCGCGCCGCGCCGCCCTGGAGCGGGAAGGCCGCGACTTCTCGGCCGAGCAGGCTCGGGCGTCGCGGGACCTCGCCGACCTCGAAGAGCGCCTGGCGCGGACGGTCGCCGAAGCCCGCGCCCGCTCACTCGCCCGCGAAGAAGCCGATCGCCTGGCCTCGGAGGCCGCGGCCGCCTGCCTCGCGCTCGAGCGGGACCTCGAGGAGACGCGGACGCAGGCCCTGAACGCCGCCGGCGAACGGGTCGCCGCGCGGAATGCCCGCCACGAAATCGATCTCGCCGCCGAGCGCGTGGCGGCGTCCCTCGCGCGGATCGACGAAACCGGAGTCAAGGTCGGCGAGGCGCTGGCTTCGCGCGAGCGCGACGCTTCCGAAGCGGAGACGGAAGCCGCGCGACTGCTGGCTGCGGCGCAGGCCGCCTCCGAGGCGGTGGCCCGCGCGGAGCAGGAGCTCGCGGCCGTCGCGGCCGCGGTGACGGACGCCGAGGCGGCGCGCGACGCGGCCCGAGAGGCCGCCGGGGCGATCGAGCATCGTCTGGCGGCTCTTCGCGAGACGCTGGCCGCTCGAGAGATGCGCGTCAATGAGGTGCGCCAGGCCCTGCGCGGCGCGGGCCTCGCCGAGCACGGCGCCCTCTCGGACCGTATCCGGCCCCGCGCCGGCTGGGAAGATGCCGTGGGACTCGTGCTCGGAAACGATTCCGACGCGCTTCTCGCATCGGGCGACGTGACGCGGGCGACCGAGGCCATGCGTCCGCTGGCTTCCGCCCGGATGGTCCGCGCCGACTGGCCACACGACACGCGCGTGGAGACGGCCCCCGGCGCGCTCGGCTGGAACGACGTCCTCGACGACTACGGGAGGCTCTCGGCCGCGGAGCGGGCGGCTCTTCCCGGGACGGCCTTCGTCGAAAGCCTCCGCGAGGCTCTCGAGCTTTCGGAGCGCCACCCGGGCCTCACCTTCGTGACGCGGCGGCACGAGATCGTGCGCGGCCCCGTCGTGCGGGTGTCCGGTGCGTCGGCGGAGGCGTCGGGTCTCTTCGCGCTCCGCCGCGAGGAACAGATGCTCGCCGGACGCGCGGGCGAGGCGAAACAGACACAGGCCGGCGCCGAACGGCGTCTCGAGGAGCTCCGGACGCGGCGTGCGCGCCTCGAGGCGGATCTCCCTCCGCGGCGCGAGGCCGAGAGCGAAGCCGAGGCTCTGCATCGCGCGTTTGCGGCGCGGCTCGAGGAACGCATCGCCGAACGCGATCGTCTCCGACGCGAGAACGAGACGCTGGCCACCGAGCGAGCCGCGCTCTCGAGCGACGGGGCTTCCCTTCGCACGCAGCGCGACGCTCTGGCGGAGAGCGAGAAGCGTCTGGCCGAGGCCGAGGACGCCGCCCACCGGCGCACCGGGGCGCTGTCGTCCACGCTCGCCGAGGCGCGGACGGCCGCGCAGGCCCGCGCCGAGGAGCTGGCCCACCGCCGGACCGAGGCGGAGGTCGCCGCCGAACGCCGGCGGGCCATGGAAGCGGCCCGGGACACTCTCGCGGAGTCCCGCTCGACGCTCGAGCGGCGCCTCGCCGAAGCCACCGAGGAAGAGACGCGCATGAACGGCCGGGCCGCCGAGCTGGTGCTGGAGGAGACGGAAGCGCGGGCCAGGCAGTCGAGCAACCTCGGGACGCGCGAGACGCAGGCCCTCGCTCACGCCGCCGCCGTGGAGACGGCGCGCGAGACCGTCGAGCGCGTGGGTGCGGCGGAAGCTTCGGCACGCGAGCTGCGGGGAACTCTGGACGCGGCGCGTGAGGCGCGATTCGAGGCGGAGGTCACCGCGACGCGCTCGGCCTCGGATCTCGAGCACCTCGTCACGCAATGCCGCGAGGAGTTCGGCGCCGAGCCCGACAGCCTGGAGCCCCCGGCGGACGCGTCGGCGGAGGCCCTGGCGGCGCTCGAGGCCGAGGTCGCCGAGCTGGCCGCGGCGATCGAGCGGCTGGGGCCGGTCAACGTCCTCGCCTTCGAGGAGCACAAGGAGATGTCCGAGCGGCTGACGTTCCTGACGACGCAGCGCGACGACCTCCTCAAGTCGATCGCCGAGCTCCAGGACTCGATCCGAAAGATCAATGCAACATCCTCGGAGCGCTTCGCCGAGGCCTTCCGGTCGATCAACGAGAACTTCAAGGCCATGTTCGTCCGGCTCTTCCAGGGTGGCGCGGCCGAGATGAAACTGCTCGACGAGAACGACGTCCTCGAGTCGGGCATCGAGATCGATGCCCACCCCCCGGGCAAGCGCAACCAGTCGATCCTTCTGCTCTCGGGCGGGGAGAAGGCGCTGACGGCGATCGCGCTGCTGATGGCGATCTTTCGCTTCAAGCCCTCCCCCTTCTGCATTCTCGACGAGGTCGACGCCCCGCTCGACGAGGCCAACATCGACCGGTTCACGCGCCTGTTGCGGGAGATGACGGAGGAGACCCAGTTCATCGCCATCACGCACAACAAGCGCACGATGGAGACGGCGGACGTGATGTACGGAGTGACCATGGAAGAGCCGGGGTGCTCGAAGATCGTTTCGGTCAAGTTCGACTGAGGGCGTGCGGCGCGGGGTCCCGAACGGGCCGCGTTTGACCGGGGGGCGGGCTTTCCGTAAGATCCCCCGCTCCGACCCCCGAGCCGACGTAGCTCAGTCGGTAGAGCAGCGGTTTCGTAAACCGCAGGTCACCGGTTCAAGTCCGGTCGTCGGCTCCAGTTACACCCGGCAAGGCACGGCCCGATTGAGTCCCCGGGCGATCCAAATGAAAGTACTGGACTCAAGGAACCGGATCGGAGAGGCTGAAGGTGACTTGTGATGTTGGAACCCTATAAGGCTGCTGCGGGCACCGCGGCCACGGATTTCCTGCAGCCGAACGGGCCCAATCCCCACGGCGGCCGGGCCCGGGCGATCATCCAGCGGCATCCGGAGATCCGGGAGCTCGTCGGCAAGAACCCCGGGACGTTCTGGATCACGTTCGGCATCGTGGCCGTCCAGACGGCGGTCGCGGCCTGGATGGGCTCGAGCCCCTGGTGGCTCATCGGGCTGCTCGCGGTGACGGTCGGGGCGTTCGCAAACCACGCCCTCTGGGTCGTCATCCACGAGATCACGCACAACCTGGTCTTCAAGACGCCGGGGCAGAACACTCTCGCCGGCATCTTCGCCGGCCTTCCCCACGGCACGGCGACGTCGGTGTTCTTCCAGCGCTACCACATGAAGCACCACGCGTTCCTCGGAACGTACGACTTCGACGCGGACATCCCGAGCCACTGGGAGTTCAAGCTTTTCGGCCGGTCGGCCCTCGGCAAAGCGGTCTGGCTTTTCCTCTTCTCGATCATGCAGGCCCTGCGGCCGGTGCGCCTGCGCGTGCTCAAGCCGATCGACCGGTGGGTCGTCATCAGCGTGCTCGCCCAGCTGACCTACGACGGCGCGCTCGTCTACTTCTTCGGGTGGAAGGCCCTGGCGTACCTGTTCATCTCGCTGATGTTCTCGGTCGGCCTGCATCCGCTCGGGGCGCGCTGGATCCAGGAGCACTACATCGTGTTCCCGGGCCAGGAGACGGTGAACTACTACGGCCCCATGAACCGCATGGCGCTCAACATCGGCTACCACAACGAGCATCACGACTTCCCGTCGATCCCGTGGAACCGCCTGCCGGCCGTCAAACGCGCCGCCCCTGAGGCGTACGACACGCTCCACTATCACCCCTCGTGGACGAGACTGCTTCTGCAGTTCATCTTCGATCCGCGGTTGTCGCTGCGCACGCGATACGTCCGGGAGGGCCCGTCCGGCGGCGCGCAGCTGCGCGAGGCCAAGGCCGGCAACCAGGAGCTGCGCGAAGCGCCCGACGCCCGGATCGAAGTCTCCGAGCCCCTCTCGGCGTAGCGGCGATTCCGCCGGGAACTCCCGCGGCGGAGCGGGTTCTCCTGATACAGGAGGGCCTGCCATGTTCGACACGGCGCTCATCGAATCCGCGGCTCATCACGGCGTTATCCAATCCCGGGCCGCGAAGAGTCTGCCCCTCGCGATCGCGTTTCACGCGTCGGTGATCGGAGCGCTCGTCTTTTCGGCTCTCTCCTCCACGGCCGACCCCCCGGAGCCCGTGATCCCGATCGCCTTCCCGTCTTTTCGGAGCGACTTACCGCCGCCGCCGGAGGGCGGCGCGAGGCCGATTCACGCAGTGCTCCCACCGGTGAGGCACAACGCCGACGTGCCAGTGGTCCGGATGCCGGAGAACCCGAACGTTCCGGTCGAGACTCCTCCTGTCGAGCCGGTCGACTCCGAAGAAGCGGGCTCCGACGGCGCGTCCACGGGAATCGGAGCGCCAGGCGGAGTCAAGGACGGCGTCGCGGGAGGAGTTGTCGGAAGAACAGGCACGAAAGATGGCGGCAGCCTCGACGGTGAAGACGAAGCGATCCTTCGCCCGGGCGTCGGAGGCGTCACGGCTCCCGAGCTCATCGAACGCGTCGAGCCCGGATATCCCGAGACCGCGCGCAAGCTGCGCCAGGCGGGCACGGTGATCCTCGAAGCCGTCATTACGTCGGCAGGGACCGTCGATGAAGTTCGCGTTGTGGCATCGGCGGGCCCGCTCCTCGACGCCGCCGCTCTCTCGGCCGTGAGGAGTTGGCATTACCGGCCCGCAACGTTGAACGGCCGCGCCGTCGCGGTGTTTCTCGCGGTCAAGATTCGATTCGCACTGAACGTGTAGGTCCCCAGTCGGATCTCCTCGCGGCGCGAGGAGTCTCCGCGAGCGCAGCGGAGGATGCCTCGCGCCGCGGGAGCGAACGGGGCGCGCCGGATCAGGCCTGCGGTCGAGCCCGCAACCGGGCGAGCCGCAGGCCGGTGCGCCGGCAGGCGCAGATCCGACGCGACGCGTTCGCGACGGTCACGGCATCAGCTGCGCCTGCACGATGAAGGCGCTGTCGTTCGCCGGCTGGCCGCTCGGCCGTTGCCGATGCGTCCGGCTGTAGTCGAGGACGACCTTCAGGGAGTTGCGCCGGAAGTAGTACGACGTCTGGGCCGAGATGACCGAGACGCCGCCCCGCGCGACGCTCCGGTTGTAATCGACGTATGCGTAACGCCCGGCGAGGTCGAGCCTCTGGGGCAGGATGAAATAGCCGGCCTGAGCGTACCAGCCGTAGGCGTAGACCCGCTGCCCGCTCGTCTGTCCCTTCGCCTGCCCCCAGTAACCTTCGCCCTGCAGCGAAAAGCCACACCATTTGAACTGGGCGTCGATACCCCAGGATTGGACGTCGACCTCCTCACCCAGCTGGAACCGTCCGACGTTGCGCCCGAGCCATCCCGCCGGCCCCGCGTAGTTCAGGTCCGCCTCGAACGCGAGGTCCGTGAGCTTGCGGAGGGTGTTGAGAAAGCCGTTCGCCCCGAAGGAGAGGGCCGGCTTGGCGTGGTCCTGGATGTCGGCCTCGCTCGCCCCCATCGTTCCGATCGGATTGGCCACGAGCCGCACGACCGGCATCACGTTTTCGGTCGTCCGCAGAGTGCTCTGACCTGCGCCTCCGAAGACTCCGGCCTGATAGGTGAAGAGGCCCTTGCCGAGGTTCCCGAAGGCCATCATGCCGATGTCGCGGCTGGGCTTGAAGGCGTCCGTGGCGAGTGAGCGCTCCGGAAACTGAAGGACGCCGTCGTTGTAGAGCTCCTGCCGCGAGTACGGCGTCTTGTACTGTCCAAACTGCAGTGCGGCCGGATCGGCGAACTTCCAGCCGAGCCAGGCGTCATCGAGGATCCGGCTGGCGATGGTGTTCTCGAAGGCGAGCTGCACACGCCAGGTCAGCCGCGGATCGAACGCGAAGCCGTTCATGAACAGCTTGAAGCGGCGAACGCGGAACTGGTTGGTGTCGAGACCTCCGACGGCCGCGTCGAGGTCGACGTGCCCGTAGCGCACCTGCAGGTTGAAGCCCAGGCTTCCCTCGAACATGCTGTCCGGCGTCCGGAAGACGATCCCTCGTCCCTCGACGTAAGAGATCGGCTTCGGTCCCGACTTCTCGACAGGTGTGTCGGGCTTGGGGGACGCTTCTGACGGGTTCGGCGCCGCCGGGTCCGGAGCGCTCTGCCCCACCGCCATGGCTGCCGCCAACCACCCCGACGCCAGGACCAGAATCATCCGACGCATGCTGCCTCCGTTTTAATGCGTATCATTGAAGCTTAATCGTATTGGATCGTATTGGATCGTATGGGATCGCATATACTCGCATACCTCTTGCCCAGAACGCGCGCGCGCCCATCCGACGCCCTGACACCCACGCAAGCCGCGAAGGCCCTAGGGGTCAGCTACCCCACGATCAAACAGTGGATCTATCGAAAGAGAATTCGCTCGGTCGTGACGCCCGGCGGGCATCATCGCATTCCCCGCTCGGAGCTCGCGCGCCTCGGGGCCGCGGCCGCGGGCGTCTCGTCGCTCGATGCGATCAGCGGCCGCAACAAGCTCGCCGGCGTCGTCACGAAAGTCCGGATCTCGGGCCTGCTCGCGGAAGTCACGCTCGACATCGGCGGGCAGGAGCTCACCTCGATCATCACCGCGGGCGCGGCCCGGAGGCTGAAGCTGAAAGCGGGCGTGCCGGCGCTCGCGCTCATCAAAGCCACAGAAGTCATGGTTATCCGCGGCTGAAGCAAGGAGCGCGCCATGAAACGCCTCGTCCTCGCTGTTTTTTTCGCCACTGCGATCGGCGCTGCGGCTTCGCTGACCGGCGAAATCCTCGTTTTCGGCGCCGCGAGCCTGAGCGAGTCGCTGCAGGACGCCGGGAAGCAGTTCGAGGCGAACAGGGGCGGTAAGGTCGTCTTTTCCTTCGGCTCCTCGGGCGATCTGGCCCGCCAGATCGAGGCCGGAGCCCCGGCCGACGTCTTCTTCTCCGCCGACACGGCCCGCATGGACGCGGTGGAGAAGGCCGGCCTGGTGAAGAAGGCCGACCGCCGCGAGTTTCTCTCGAACGCCCTCGTCGTCATCGTTCCGTCCAACTCGACCGCGAAGTTGACCTCCGCCAGGGACCTCGAGTCCTTCCCGAAAATCGCCCTCGCCGATCCGGCGGCGAAGGTGCCGGTCGGCTTATACGCCAGGCAGTGGCTGACCGACAAGGGCGTCTGGAGCGCCATCGAGCTCAGGATCATTCCGACGCTGGATGTGCGCGCGGCGCTCGCCGCGGTCGCCGCCGGGGACATTCCCGTCGGCATCGTCTACCGGACGGACGCGGCCGTCTCGAAGGACGTGAAGGTGGTCTATACGGCGACGGACGGGCCGCCGATCACCTATTCGGTCGCGCCGATCGCCTCGTCGAAGAATGCGGCGGAAGCCGCGAAGTTCATCGCGTTCCTCGATTCGGCGGCGGGACGCGCGATCTTCGAGAAGCGCGGGTTCATCATCAAATGACCCGTCCCGTCCCTTGACCTCCGAAGATTTCTCCATACTCCTGCTGACGGTCGAGGTCGCGACGGTCGCGACGTTGTTGATCCTCCCGATCGGCGTGGCCGCGGGGTGGCTGCTCTCACGCGGCGGGGGGCCGCTCCGGACGTTCGCGGAGACCGTCGTATCCCTGCCCCTCGTCCTGCCGCCGACCGCCGTCGGCATCCTGCTGCTCGAGGCGCTGCGCAAGCGGGGAACGATCGGAGGTCTCCTCGACAGTTACGGCATCGAGCTCCTCTTCACGCGCCGGGCCGTCGTGCTCGCCACAGCGGTCATGGCGTTCCCGCTCCTCGTCCGGCCCGCCCGCGCCGCGTTCGAAGAGGTGGACCGCCGTCTTCCCGCGATTGCACGCTCGCTGGGCTGCGGGCCGTTCGAGGCTTTCCGGCGCGTGACGCTTCCGCTCGCGGGGCGCGGCATCCTCACGGGAACCCTCCTCGCCTTCTCGCGGGCCCTGGGCGAGTTCGGCGCGACCATCATCGTCGCCGGCAACATCCCCGGCCGCACGCAGACACTCGCGCTCGCGATCTTTCAGCGCCACCACATCGGACAGGACGCCTCCGCCATGCGGCTGGTCTGGGTGACCGTGGTCCTCGCCTTCGGCGCCGTCCTCGCCTCCGAGATCGTGAGCCGGAAGCGAAGCCGCGTCGAAGGGGCGGTCGGGTGATCGAGCTCGATCTCTTGCTCCCCCTCGCGGCATTCCCGCTCCAGGTCTCGGCCAAGCTCGATTCCGACTCGGTCGCCGTGCTCGGCCCCTCGGGCTCCGGCAAGACGTCGCTTCTGGAGTCGATCGCGGGCCTGCGCGCCGCCCGCGGCCGCATCCTGCTCGACGGCAATCGTCTGCTCGACTCGGCGCGCGGCGTGCGCCTTCCGCCCGAGCGGCGCCGCATCGGCTACGTGCCTCAGGACGCCTGCCTCTTTCCCCATCTCGACGTGCGCCGAAACGTCCGCTTCGGCATGCGCACGGGAAGCCGCGAGGGCACTTTCGACGAGGCGGTCGCGATCCTCGACATCGAGCCCCTCCTCGGGCGTTTCCCGGCGACGCTCTCGGGCGGCGAACGGCAGCGCGCTGCCCTCGCCCGGGCGATCGCCACCGAGCCGCGCCTTCTGCTCCTCGACGAGCCTCTCGCGGCTGTGGACGTCGAGCTGCGCGAGCGAATCCTTCCCTATCTTCTGCGCGTCCGCGAGACTCTCCATATTCCGTTTCTCTACGTCACGCACAACACGGGCGAAGCGGCCGCCGTGACATCGGAGGCGCTGCTGCTTCGCCGCGGGGCGGTCGTGCGTCAGGGCCCCACCGCTCAGGTGATCCGCGAAATGATGACCACTTCCGTGGATCCGGACGCGCGCTTCGACAACGTCGTCGCGGGCGACCTCGAGGCGAGCCAGGCCGGCGACGACCGGCTGTTTCTGCGGGCCGGCGAGGCCCGTCTGGTCGTGCCCGCGCCGGCGAGCGGCGAGCGCGGCGGGCGCGCGGTCTTCGCGGTCGCTCCCGAAGACATCCTCGTGTCGACCCGGCCTCCGGCCCACGTCTCGGCGCGCAACGTGTTTCCGGGACGCGTCGTCACGCAGGACGTCTCGAACGCGGGAGCGTGGGTTCGCGTCGCCGCGGACGGACTCGAGTGGACCGTGCGCCTCACGCGCGCGGCTGCGCAGGATCTCGGTCTGGAGCCGGGCACCCGGGCGTGGCTCGCCATCAAGACCCACGCGTTTCGGAGGCTGCGCTAGCGCCCCGAAGGCGCGGCGGGTGTCCTCGTCCGGGAAAATCCCGTTCCCGTCCCAAGGAGATGGTCAGAACCTGGCGATGCGCGTAGCTTTGCGTCATGGCGCTTCCGGGGTTGCCTGCATTGGTCTCGATCCTGGCGCTGACGGTCGGCGAGACCGAGATCCTCAAGCCGGTTCCGGCCGCGCCGGCGGCCCTGCCCCGGCCCTGCTCCGCTCCTGAGTACCGTCAGTTCGATTTCTGGCTGGGCGAGTGGGCGGTCAGCGAGGGAGGCAAGGTCGCGGGAATCAATCGCATCACTCCGCTTCTCGGAGGCTGCGCCGTGCGCGAGGAATGGAAGGGCACGAGCGGCCTGACGGGGACGAGCCTCAACATGTGGGACGCGGGTCGGAAGCGCTGGACGCAGACCTGGGTCGACGACAAGGGCAACGTCCTCTTCCTGGTCGGGGGCCTCCAGGGATCGAAGATGATTCTCGAAGGCGACACTCCCGACGGCAAGGGCGGCATGACCAAAAATCGCATCACATGGTCGCCGCTTCTTCCCGGAAAGCTCCGCCAGGTCTGGGAGACCTCGAAAGACGGCGGGAAGACGTGGGAGACCGCTTTCGACGGTGACTACGGCCCCGCCAGGAAGTCCTAACGCAGGCCTTCGCTCCCCTTCGTCAAACGAGTCAGCCCCGTTCCGTCGGCCTGAACCACGTAGACGTCGTGGATCTCCCCCGTCTCCGCGGAAAAGAGGATGCGCCGACCGTCCTTCGACCAGCTCGGTTGGGCCCAGACCGCGATCCCCGAGGTGAGCCGCTTTACGTTTCCACTCGAGACTTCGAGCAGGTAGAGATCCCGGCCGCCGTCGCGCGACGAGACGAACGCCACGAAGCGGCCGTCGGGCGAGAAGGAAGGAGTCTGATCGACCGCGTCTGACCGGAGAAACGGCTTGACCGCGCCGCTCGCGACGTCCATCTCGAAGAGCTGGTCCCGGCCTTCCGGATTGGCGAAGAAGACGATCCGCTTGCCGTCCGGGCTCCAGCTCGGGACCTGGCTGCTCCACGCGTTCGACGTCAGCCGTCTCAGGCCTCCCCCGCCGGCGTCGACGAGATAGATGTCCCACTGGTATCCCTGGCCCTCGGGCTTTCGCGTCCCGCGCATGAAGGCGATCCACTTTCCGTCGGGCGAGAGGATGGGAACGCCGTTGAATGCGGGCGAGGCCAGAAAGCGCTTCGGGTTCTTCCCGTCGGCGTCCATGATCCAGAGGTCGACCTGGCCTTCCTCGGCGTGATCCCGCGGCGACTGGAAAATGATTCTCTTTCCGTCGGGCATGTACGCGGGATGCGCGTCCCGGCCCGGGCTCCCGGTCAGGCGGCGCGCGTCTGAGCCGTCTGCGGCCATCGTGTAGATCTCGTAGTCGCCGTCCCGCGTCGAGGCGAAGACGATCCGGCTCCCGTCCGGGGACCACTGGGGAAACGAGTTGTCGTAGGCGGAGTTGGTGACCTGGCGGGCGTTCTTGCCGTCCGCGTCGATGACGAAGAGCTCGAACCGGCCACCGGGCGCGTCCGAGTAATAGGCGATCCGGCGGCTGTCGGGCGACCACGCCAGCTCGTACTGCGTGGCCTTGTCGTTGGTGATGTTCTTCAGGTTCGAGCCGTCGCGGTCCATCACGTAGATGTCGCCGTCGCCGTCGCGCTCCGAGTAGAACGCGATCTTGCGGCCGTCCGGGGAGACTTCGCCGGACCCGTCCGGGCCAGGCAAGTCGGTCAGCCGGCGCACATTCTTGCCGTCGGGCTGCACACTCCAGACGTCCTGGTTGCCGTCGCGCTTGCCGGTGAAGATGATCTCCTTCCCGTCGGGAGTCCAGGCGCCGTGGCCGTCCCCGCCGACGCTCCGCGTCACGCGGGTCACGTTCCCGCCGTCCGAGTCCATGATGTAGACCTCGCCGTCGCCGTCCCTGTCGGAATCGAAGACGATCCAGCGACCGTTCGCGGACCAGGCCGGATGCCGCGCGAACTCTTCGGAGTTCGAGTCGCCGCGGTGCGTGAGGCGTTTCTCGTCGGTGCCGTCGGGTCGGATCAGGTAGATGTTCCAGGCTCCGTCCCGGTTCGAGTCGAACACGATCCAGTCGCCGTCTGGCGACCAGGAGGGATGCGTGTCATCGCCGCCGCTGCGCGTGAGACGCCGCTCCCCCGTCCCATCGAGGTCGATGATCCAGAGCTGGGCGTAGGGCCGCTCGCGGTCGCTCTGGAAGACGAGCCGCCGCCCGTCCGGCGACCAGGCCGGGTTGATGTTGAGGAAGTTCATCGGAGCCGCGGGGGCCGCCGGGTTGGGCGTCGGGGTCGGGGGCGGAGAAGGAGGAGGAGCGGCCGCGAACGCGAGTACGCCCGCAGAAAGAAGAAAGGTCAGCACGGCACTTGGTCCTTTACTTGGAAGTCTTGGGAGGCGGAAGGCTCGCGAGCCACTTCTCGACGGCCGCCCGATCGTCGCCCTTGAGACGCTTCAACACACCCTCGCGGTGGGACGCGATGGTCTCGCCCTTGTCGAAGGGAAGCGACCCGTACATCTTGCCGCCGGGTTCGTGGCAGGGCGCGCACTTCGCGGCGAGCACGGGTCTGACAGTGGCGGCGAAGGCGTCGGTTGCCGGACCGGCCCCCGGAGCCTTCGCCTCGGCCGCCGGAACATCCTTCGGCGGCTCGCCGGAGGGCGGGCTGCCCGGCCGAAATCCGATCGGGAACGCCAGCAGAACGACGAGGCCGAGCTTCGAACCGGTCATTTTCGCGTCCAGATCATCGAACACGGCATTCGGAAATCAAGATTCCTGGTACCAAAACTCCCACAGCGGCAAAGTCTCAAGAGGCTCGTGCAGCGGAATCGGCCGCTCGACACGGCGTTTTGACGCTTCGACCGGAGAAATCGCGTTTCGTTCCGGTTTTTGAACATCTCGTCCGGATTCTTGGGTCGAAATGAACCGGCATAGTTCGATAACTCCTTTCGTTTCTTTACGTATCACCGTCTGCGACGTTGCAGAAAAGCGTGGGAGGTGGGGATGAAAATCCGGACCTTGATCGTCGACGATGAACCGCTGGCGCGGGAATGGGTGCGCAACGGGCTCCAGGACGAAGCCGACATCGAGATCATCGGTGAATGCGGCGACGGCTTCGAGGCCGTCAAGGCGATCAGCGAGTGGAAGCCGCACCTCGTGCTCCTCGACGTGCAGATGCCGGGCCTCGACGGCTTCGGCGTCCTCGCGAGCGTCGAGCCCCAGGACCTCCCCGCGGTCATCTTCGTCACCGCCTTCGACCGCTACGCCCTGAAGGCCTTCGAGGCCCACGCGGTCGACTACCTCATGAAGCCCTTTTCGAGCGAACGGCTGCACGCCGCGGTCGAGCGGGCGCGCGGCGAGATCGACCGGAGCTCCTCCAAGGACCTCAAAGCCACGCTCCACGAGCTCCTCCAGGACATCCAGCGCGAGCGGGCCTTTCCCGAGTGGCTGCTGATCAAGAAGGAGGAGCGGAGCGTCTTCCTGCGCGTCTCGGACATCGACTGGATCGAGTCGTCGCGCAACAACGTGCGGCTCCACGTGGGCAAGGAGGTCTACCTCTACCACGAGACGACGGCGGGCATCGAGTCGAAGCTCGATCCGAGGAAGTTCTTCCGGATCCACCGCTCGACCATCGTGCACATCGAAAGGATCAAGGAGATGCATCCCTGGTTCAACGGCGACTACGCGGTGACGCTGAAGGACGGCACGCGGCTGACGCTGTCGTCGACGTACCGCGAGCGCCTGAAGGAGTTTCGTCGGCTGGCTGTCTAGGAAACGGATGACGACGGCGGCCGCGCGCACCCGGTTCAAAATCGTCCCAGGGGACTCGCCGTCTTCGAGGAGCCCGGAAACCGGGAGTTTCCGCGGTCGCGCGACGCCGGCTCTCGATTTCGCCACCACCGCCTCGCCGTCGGGAAGCATCCTCGAGCCGGGCGAGCCCGTCCGCCGCCCCCTGCCTTCGGCCTCCCGGCGGGCATTCGAGGTTTTCGCCGTCTGGACTCTGATCGGCCTCTTCATCGCGGCCCAGCGCTATCTCCGGGGACCGTCGCTGCAGCCCCGCCTCGCGCTCCCGCTCCACGAGTCGCTCGCCGCGAGCCTCGTCACGGCCTACCTCTGGGCCGCGCTGACGCCCGGGATCATGCGCGTCGCGCGGCGGTTCCGGCCCCGGCGCGGCGCCTACGTCGCGAACGTGCTCGCGCTCCTCGGGGCCGGCGCAAGTGCCGCGCTGCTGCACCTGCTCGCCACGAACGTCTTCTGGCACGTCTTCGATTCGCGGGAAACCGCGGGGGATTTCGCGGCCATGTTCTTCGCGACCCTGGCGTTCGGCGGCGCCGCGCGGCTCGCGACGTTCATCGGCATCGTCGGCGTGACCTGGGGCATCGACGACTATCGGACTTTTCGTGAGAAGGAGATCCAGGCTTCGGAGCTCGAGCGGGAGCTCGTGCAGACTCAGCTCGAGGCGCTCAAGCTCCGTCTCCATCCGCCCTTTCTCTTCAACACGCTCGCGACGATCCTGCCCCTCATCCGCACCGAGCCCCGCGCGGCGGCACGGACGGTCGTTCAGCTCGGCGACATCCTCCGGCTCGCGCTCTACAACGACGCGACCGGTCTCGTTCCCTTGAAGACCGAGCTCGAGTACATCCGCCTCTACCTCCAGATCGAGCAGACGCGACTGCAGGACCGGCTCGAAGTCCGCTACGCCATCGCTCCCGAGGTCCTCAACGCGGCGGTGCCGAACCTGATCCTGCTGCCGCTCGCGGAGAGCGCCATCGCCAACGGCATCTCCGTGCGCTCGGGTCGGGCGACGATCGAGATCCGCGCCCTGGCCGAGAACGGCGAGCTGCGGCTCGAGGTCCGGGAGACCGCAACGGACGCCGGTTCCTCGGCGCCGCTCTCCGCGGCTCCCCCGGTCGACCAGTCGTTCGTGACGAAGACCCGCCTGCGTCTCGAGCTCCTCTACCCCGGCCGGCACCTGATCGGGATGTCCGAGCGGCGCGAGAACGGCCACGAGGTCTCGATCACTCTGCCGCTCGAGGAAGCCGGCCTGCGCCCCGCGGGGGCGAGCCTGAGCGCGTAAACGCGTAAACGATGAGGACCTCGACCACCTTTTCTTTCCGCGAGCTGCCCCGGGCGGCATCCGGAGAGCGCTGGCGCATCGCCGGCTGGGCCCTGGCCGCCTGGACGCTCGTCGGGTTGTTCCGCGCGGTCGACCGCTATTTCAGCGATCCGTTCCAGCTCCACCGCCTGGAGTTCGGTCTCTGGGAGGCTCTCGCGCAGAGCCTGCTCGCCTCGACGATCTGGGCGCTCTTCACCCCGCCGGTGGTCTGGCTCGCGCGACGCTGCGTCCCGACGCGCGGCAACTGGATCGTTCCCATCGCGAGCCTCGGGGCGGGAGGAGTCCTCTTCGCCGTCGCGCACTGCACCGCGTACCAGCTCGCCTATCCGCTGCTCATGGGCTTCCCGCTCGTCATGTCCACTCAGATCGCGGCGCTTCCCCAGATGCTCCGCTTCCTCCTGCCGACCCACCTCGTCACGTATGCCGCCATCGTCGGCGCGACCTGGACGCTGTCGTACTCCCGCCTCTCGCGGGAGCGCGAGCTCCGCGCCTCGCAGGTCAAGACGCGGCTCCTCTCGGCGCGCCTGCAGGCGTTGAAGATGCAGCTCCACCCCCACTTCCTCTTCAACACGCTCAACAGCATCCTGCCGCTCGTCTTCCGCGACCGCGACGCGGCGTCGCGCACCGTGGTCCGCCTCTCGGACCTGCTGCGCCTCTCGCTCCAGAACGAAGGGAGCGACCTGATTCCGCTGCGCAAGGAGCTCGAGCTGCTGAAGGTGTATCTCGAAATCCAGCAGACCCGCTTCCAGGACCGGCTCACCGTCCGGCTGGACGTCGAGCCCGGCATCGCCGATGCCCTCGTGCCCAATCTGATCCTCCAGCCCCTCGTCGAGAACGCGATCAAGCATGGCATCGCCGCGCGGCCCGGCTCGGGTCGCGTCGAGGTCCATGCGCGTCGAGACGCCGAGCGGCTCTTCCTGCTGGTGAGAGACGACGGCGCGGGCCCGTCGGCCTCCGCGCCGCCGCGCCCGACCGAGGGCGGCGTCGGCCTGCGAAACACGCGCGATCGCCTCGAGCTCCTCTATCCCGGGCGCCACGAGTTCGAGTTTCGCGGGGCGCGCGATCGGGGCTGCGAAGTCGCCCTGACGTTCCCCCTGGTCATGGCGCCGCCGTCGCCGGCACGGCCGCCGAGCCCGCCGAGCCCGCCGAGCCCGCCGAGCCCCAACAGTGTCGCGCGTCGGGTCGCCCGGGAAACCGACGCCGCGCGGCTGGTGCCGATCTCATGAGAGCTCCGAGGTCCGCCCGCCGGATCGCCGCGCTGTCGCTCGCCGCGGTCCTGATTGCCGGGGTCTCCGTCACCCGCCTGACCGGCGCCTCCCCGCACAGCCAGGCCATCGAACAGTCCCGGGCCATGCTGGACCAGGTCCTCCAGCTGTATCCGGGCACGGCGGTCGCGGTCGCCGTGGGCGATGACATTGTGTGGTCGACGGCCTTCGGCTATTCCGATGTCGATCGCCACCGGCCCGTGGGGCGCTCGACGCAGTTCCGCATCTACGAGGTCGCGATGCCCTTGACCGCGACCGTGATGGCCCGGCTCGCCCAGGAGGGCCGCTTCGACATGGATGCCCCGATCCAGCGCTACCTGCCGGGTTTGCCCGAAACGCGAGTCGTCGTCACGGGCCGCAAGCTCGCGGCGCACCTCGCCGGCACGGGCGACTTCTCGGAGGAGGACCTGGCGCTGGGCCCCTGCCCGGACGCCCGCGAGGCCGTCCGGACCCTCTCCGGCCGCCTGTTCATCCGCCCCGCGGGGCTCGGTCTCACGATGTCGCGCCAGGGCTATCTCCTCCTCTCCGCCGCGCTCGAGGCCGCGACGGGACGCCGCTTCTCGGACCTGCTCAATGAGACGGTGGCCGGCCCCGCCGGAATGTCGTCCACGATGAGCGACGACCCGCATCGCTTTTTGCCCGGCCGGTCGCTCTTTTATGAGCGCGGCTTCATGGGACTTCTCCGGACCGCACGCGAGGTCGACACGAGCTGCCTCTGGGGCGGCGGCGGGCTTCTCTCGACGACCGAGGACCTCGTCCGCTTCGGCGCGGCGCTGCTCCGCGGCCAGCTCCTCCGCAACGACTCGATCGAGGCCATGTTCACTCCCCAGAAGACGCGCAACGGCATCGAGACGGGCTACGGCCTGGGCTGGTTCGTCGAGACCGACGCGCGCGGCCGCCGCTACGTCTGGCATGGCGGCCGCGGAATCGGCGGCCGCTCTGCCATCGTCATCGTCCCGCATGCGCGCCTCGTCACGGTCATGCTCTCCAACATCGAAGGCGAGCGGCTCGACGAGCACGCCCGCCGCATCACGGGCTTCTTCCTCGACAGCGCCGAGGCCGGCAGCGTCGCCCCGGACCTGCGCCGGGCGACCGGCCAGGGCCAGCCGCCGCCCTTCGCCTACCGCGCCGTTCCCGCTCCGGGCGAATAGTCGCGGTCATCGCGCGCCGCGCTATCATCGCGGCGGACGGCATTTTTGTTCCTGATCTGGCCGACAAAGGTCTGGTCTCGACCTCCGACACCCTCCGGGCTGCGGATCCTTCGGCTCTCGATGCTGATCTTCGTCCTCGTCTCCGGGGCCGTCGGCGTCCGCGCCTTCGTCGCCGGCTATCGGGAAGCGTTTCTGAGCTCCTGGTTGACGTCCGTCCCTCCGCGCGTCGCCGACCAGATCGCGACCGTGGACCGGGTGATGCGGCCGGGCGAGGCGCTGCTCGTGACCTATCCCGGACCCAACCCCTGGTACGCGCGCATGTGGCAGCGGGTCCTCTACCCGAGGACCGTGGTCCTGCTTTCCCGAAACCAGACGAGCGCCGCGAACATCGCCCGTCTGCGCGCCCGCTACGGCATCCGATTCGCGGTCGCCATCGGCTCGCCGCCGGCCGACCCGGGGTTTGCCCGGGTGCGCGACCTCGGACCTCTGCTCGGCGCGGACGATCGCGTGCTCTTCGGGACATTGCGACCGTGAGCTTTCCGGCGACCGCGATCGCGTTGACCGTCCTGCTCGCCGGGGGGTTCGCGGCGGTCGGCGAGGTCATGCTGCGCCGGAGATCCGAGGGCGTCCTGGGCTGGAACGAGTCCTTCCTCGTCGGCGCCGGAACGTGCGCGGCCGCCCTGTTTCCGATCTCCCTGGTGCTCGGCCGCCGCGCACTCGACGCCCTCATGATCCTCGTCGGGCTCTGTCTGGCGGCACGCGTGGTGGCCCGTGTCCGAGACCGCTCCTCCCGCGGGCGACGGCCCGCTCTGCCGCGGCTGGCATGGATGGACGCGCTGCTCGTCGCGGCGATCGTCTTGACGGCCGCCGCGTTCACGATCCTGAGCTTCCGGTACACGTTCTCGTGGGACGGGTTCCAGATCTACGCGTCGAAGGCCAAACGCCTCTTCCACGAAGGCGGACTGACGCAACAGTGGTTCGCCGAGGATTCCTACGACCGCCGCCTCCTCGAGTACCCGCCGCTCGTGGCCATGTACGAGGCCATGCTGGCGCGGCTGCGCGGGAGCTTCGACTTCGACCAGTTCAAGCCGATCTTTCCCCTCTTCTACTTTTCCATCGTCGTGTCGACGTTTGCCGCGGTCCGACAGCGCACGTCGCTGCGCGTCGCGTTGGTAACGGCGCTGCTGGTCGGGCTGCTGCCCGAGATCGCGACCGCTCAGGCCGCCGGCGGATCCTCGGACATGCCGCTGGCCGCGTTCGTCGCCGGGACCGTCGCGGCGTGCCTTCGGCGCGAATCCCGCCGGGCCGTTCCGTTCCTCATCGGTTCGCTGACGGCCGTGAAGAACGAGGGCACCATCCTCGCGATCGTGGCCTCGGGAGCGATCCTCTGGTACTGGTACGGGTCCGGGAACAGGACGTCCGGGGGGCTCCGGCCGTTTCGTAAACGCGTGAAGGCGCATGCCGCGGGAATCGCCGTCGTCGCCGCGTATCTCGTCTCGAGACTCGCGTTTCTGCGATGGCTCGACGTCCACGATCCGACCTACGGCCCGATCAACGCGGCCAACCTGGAGCGCGCGGTCGAGCGGCTGGGCCTCGTCGTCCGGGTCTGTTTCCGCCTGGCTCTCGACCCTGCGGTGTGGGGGGTTCTCTGGCCGCTGGCTCTGATCGCGAGCCTCGTCCTCTCGGCCCGCGGCGCGAAATCCGAGCGGACTCTCGCCGGTGCGTTGTGGTCGGCGATCGGCGCCTACACCGCGATTCTCCTGTTCACGAACTGGGACGTCGAGCTCCAGGCGGTCCAGGCCTACCATCGCCTGCTCTCGCAGCTCGCGCCCGCGGCCCTCGTGGCGATCGCGTTATCGTACTGGCGCATGCGCCGAACCTTCGATGTGCAATTCCCTGCGACCTCGGCGACGCGGGCCGTCATGGAAGGGGCGCGTGTCGGACGCTGACTCCGCCTACGCCGAACGGCTCCAGCGCGAAGGCAAGAAGTGGGGCGACCATCTCGCCGTCGAGGCGGGGCAGGAAATGTTTGCCTGGCTCGACCACCCCTCGATCCGCGCGCACTACGAAGTGCGCAGCCGCGTCGAGAGTGAGCCCTGGCGCCGCTGGCTGGCTTCGTATTTCCACGGGCCGGCGCATCGAAGCATGGAGCTCGGCTGCGGGTCGGGATCGCTGAACGTCGAGCTCTACCAGATCGGCGCGGTCCTCGAGATCGAAGGCGTGGACGCGAGCGCCGACCGAGTGCAGGAGGCGGAAGGCCGGCGGATGCGCGAGGGCGCCCCGGGCCGTTTCCGCGTCGAGGATGCCAACAAGGTCGTCCTCGAGCCCGGACGCTACGACCTGATCTGTTCCTCGCACAGCTTTCACCACTTCATCGAGCTCGAGCACGTGATGGCCCAGGTGCTCGACGCCCTGACTCCGCGAGGCCTCTTCATCCTCGAGGAGTTCGTCGGGCCGACGCAGTTCCAGTGGACGGACGCGCAGATCGAGGCCACCCGCGACCTCATGGCCGACATTCCGGAGCGCTACCGAATGCATCGATGGGGCGCGGTCAAGGGCTACGAGGGGCGGCCGACCGTGGCGGAAGTGGTGGCCTCATCGCCGTTCGAGTCGATCCGATCGGCGGAAATCGGCTCGCTGTTCGAGCGCTACTTCGACGTCATGCACCGCAACGACCTCGGCGGGACCATCCAGCATCTTCTGTACAACGGCATCGTGCACAACTTCCCCCCGGGCGAGCCCGAGGCGGAGGCGATCCTTCGCCGCGTCTGGGAGAAAGAAGACGCGCTCGTCGATTCGGGGCGGCTGCCGAGCGACTTCCAGCTTCTCATCGGACGCCGGCCGTGAGAGTCTTCGCAGGATCGTGACGACGCTGAAGCGCTTGGTTCCCAGATTCATCAAAGACGAGCTCAAGGGCTCCATCCGCGCGGCTTCCGAGGCCTACGCGCGCGAGGTCACGCCGCCGACCGCCGAGCTCGTGACGCAGGTGCGCGAGCTGAGCGCCAAGGTCGCGGATCTCGAGGCGGCCGCCGGCCAGCTCGAGGCCGTCCTGCGGCACGACGGCGCCGTCCTGCCCCCGCCGAAGCACATGCAGATCCGGGTCGTCGGAGGGTACGTTTCGGGCTTCATCGAGAGCGGCTTCTCGATCTGCGACGATTTGAACGGCGTGCTGTCGGTCGGCGGAAAGTCCCTCGGAGACTTCGAGCGCATCCTGGACTGGGGCTGTGGCTGCGGCCGGACGACCCGCGCGCTGAAGACGCTGATGCCTCAGAAGGACATCTGGGGAAGCGACATCGATCCCGAGGCGATCGCCTGGCTCCAGAAGGTCTACAGTCCGAAGTACGGTCAGTTCCGCCTCGCGCCGCACGCGCCGCCCCTGCCCTTCGAGGACGGCTTCTTCGATTTCGTCTTCGGGATCAGCGTCTTCACGCACCTGCCCGAGGACATGCAGTTCGGCTGGCTCGCCGAGATGCAGCGGATCACGCGGCCGGGGGGCTACCTGATCATGACGACGAGCGGCGAGGGGAACTACTCCAAGCTGCCCGACGAGCTGCGCCGCAAAGTCGAGGAGAAAGGTTTCTTCTATCTCGACGGCGGTTACGGCCAGAGCATCTCGTTGCCGGCCTTCTACCAGAACACCTTCCATTCCCTGGACTACATCCGCCGCGAGTGGGCGAAGTACTTCGACATCCTCGACATGCAGCCGACCCGCATGCAGCGGCACCAGGACACGATTTTGATGAGGCGCCGGGCTTGATGAGGCGCCGGGCCTCATGAGGCGCCGGACCTGACGCGCCGTCGTCCCGGCTACTCCGCCCCGACCTTCGACTCCACCGCCGTCACGCCTTCGCGGGGCGTGTGCTTGCTCCAGGCGCGGCCGAACTTCTTCTCGAAGTAGGCCTGGTTCTTTTTCCACAGCGCGTCATAGGTCTCGGGCGAGAGCTTGCGAAACGCCCCCTGGCCGACGTGGTGGACGTAGGCATCCTCGGCGCAGGCCACTCGATAGCCCTTCTGCCGCATGCGGACCGCGAAATCGTCGTCCTCGAACATCCCGATGCCGTAGGCCTCGTCGAGCGGCCC